>Ga0315314_1000318_pt1 | contig 59372 bp, 57 predicted proteins | sample TDP9_MG_FD_203631 | JGI IMG/M metagenome (GOLD analysis project Ga0315314, IMG submission 203631) | Freshwater sediment microbial communities from Lake Towuti, South Sulawesi, Indonesia - TDP9 | ecosystem: Environmental > Aquatic > Freshwater > Lake > Sediment | place: Indonesia: South Sulawesi...
CTTTTAAATATGCGTGGTCTTTCATCGGAAGGTGGAAGTCAAGCAACTCAACTCCGTCCATCTTCATTTCTGCACATTTTTCGAGAAAGCCATTAAGCGTCAACCTTTTCTCGGCTATGTCTCGGTGAAAGCTCCAAGTGCTACATCCAATTTTCATTTCAACGCACTTACTTCTAAAAGGAAGATCATGGCAAAATAAAGATGCCGCCTTCAAACGCGTGAAATGTTAAGCGGAACGATCATTTCGTCTTCAAGAACTGGAACAACTTGAAAAACATTCATTCGAGAACAAAAACGCACATCCTCCTTGAACCCTATGCTTTCTAGGTATTGTGCGTGGCTTCCACGCTGAACAATGGCGCTTAAGGATCCTCGCGCTTGTTGAAAGGCTAACAACGCCGCCAAAGCTGCGTCAGAGCATTCAACTTTTTTCGTCGAAAGGCTTTCGATGATAGCCCCAGCACAGAGGAAATCTTCCAGAGAAAAACGCCCCATCGTTCCGGAGAGCACAATGGAGATTCCAGCTTGTTCCTTTTCCGCAATTTTCAAGGCTGCTTCGGCGACTGCCTTAACGTTTAGAAAGGCTCCAACTAAAACCTTCCTTCCCTTTTTGGCTGAGGAAATAGCCTTTGTGCCGCTCGTGGTGGTCAAAATAATTTGTTTTCCCTTCACGGTCTCTGAGGAAAAATTGAGGGGCGAATTTCCTAGATCAAATCCCTTTGGCTTCAGCCCCCTTCTTTCTCCGGCTAATAGAAATTTGGGGTGATCTTTACGATATGCCCAAGCTTCCTTTATGGTTTCAACTGGGATTATGCCTTTGGCGCCGTTCGCCAATACCGTAATTATTATGGAAGAGCACCTCAAAACGTCAATAACAATTATGACATCTCCTTTCTGAACAGCCTTAACCGCGTCCCTTGCCACGAATTCTAGGTTAATGAGTGTTAAAGGCAAGTTTAGTCGCTCCAGAGTTTTATTCTATGGGTTCTCCCCCGCTTAACATTTGCTTTCAATAACAAATCGCCGTTGTAGGATGGTGCCGATTCGGAAGCACATCAAATTCTTTATTTATTAAGGCACCCGCCGTTAATCTAGCGAAAGGAATGAGGTGAATGGGGGATTAAGGATGAGGTTTCTGCCAGGCAAGGTACCCGTTGAGGTTTTAGAGAAAATAGTGTTCAGGAATTTAGGCGTAAAGAGGAACGACGTAATTCTTGGTCCCGCTGTTGGCGTGGACGTGGGCATAGTTAAGGCTGGAAAAACGACTCTCGCCGTGTCCACCGACCCCATTACAGGCGCTGAAGAATGGATAGGATGGCTAGCCGTGAACGTGAGCGCTAATGATGTTGCCACTTGTGGGGCTAGGCCCAGCTGGTTCGTCTCATGTATGCTCCTACCAGAGGGATCTAAGGAGGACCTTATTAAAAAAATCTGCAACCAAATTGATAGAGCCGCGCGCCAATTAGACATGGCTGTCGTTGCTGGTCACTGCGAAATAACGCCGGGCATAAATCATCCCATAGTGGTCGGCTGCTCCATGGGCGTCGCTGAAGGAGGGAAATACGTTGCCTCTAGCGGGGCTAAGCCAGGAAACAAGCTCATATTAACTAAGGGAACAGGAATGGAGGGAACCGCCATCTTGGCTTCTGACAGGAGAAGCGAACTCCTAAAGGCGTTTGACGAAGCCTTCCTCAACAAAGCCGAAAAATTCTTTGAAAAAATCAGTGTGGTTAAGGACGCCCTCACAGCCTTCAAAACGGGAGGAGTCACAGCGATGCATGACCCCACTGAAGGAGGAGTTGCTGGAGGAATCCATGAGCTGGCCGACGCCGCCAACGTTGGCTTCCAAGTGTACGAAGAAAAAATCCTAATCTCTGAGGAAACTGGGAAAATTTGCGAATTTTTTGAAATAGACCCTCTTCAACTCATCAGCTCAGGCTCCCTCCTCATCGCGGCTGAAAAAGAAAAATCAGAACAAATAGTAAGTAGCCTATTGCAAAATGGCATCTACGCATCCATAATCGGAGAGATAACGAAACCTGAACGTGGGAGAAAAATGGTTACACGAAGCGGAGAAAAAGTCGACTTAGCCAGACCCATCAGCGACCACCTTTGGAAGGCACTAGCAAAACGGTTTACAACATGAGGCTTACCTACTCTGATTTCTCTTTAATATCTCTCTTGAACTCAAAATGCCATCGGACCTTAAGATGGAAACGCTCCATAAAATTTAAGTATTATAGTTATAACTATAATAAATTATGTTAAGGAGAAGGAGCATACAAATAGCCGCATCAGGGGTTATGGCCGCTTTCGTCTGCGTGGGGACATTGCTTATTCAGATACCGAATCCACCAACTAAAGGCTACATCAACATTGGCGACGGAATGATCATGGTCTCAGCGCTAACATTCGGCATGTGGGTTGGCGCGTTCGCTGGTGGAGTTGGAGCAGCGCTCGCCGACTTACTTTCACCTTTCGCTTTCTATGCGCCGTACACACTCATAATTAAAGGCATCGAGGGACTTTTAGCCGGTTGGATCAGTGGTAAAGGAAGCGCGATCAGTGCTCCAAGAATGATTATAGCATGGATTATTGGAGCGGGCGAAATGGTTATTGGATATTTTGTTGTTCAGACCGTTCTATTTGGCGTCGGTGCTGCCTTAACCGAGGTGCCAGGCAACCTCTTCCAGTTGGCTGTGGGTGGAATAGTGGGCATACCTGTTACCCTAGTCTTGAAAAGACAAATCCTCGCTGAAAAATAATTCCTTCGCTCGCTCAAATTCTACGAAGTCAAAGGAGGGTCTTTAACTCTCTAATGGCTCGCAGGACCATTCGTCCACGCCTAGTAATTTTGAAGTATTTTTTCCCTTCTTCTTCGTAGGCAACGATTAATCCTCTCTTGGAGAGCGCGTTTAAGTGCTGATATACAGCGGCTCGCGTCATGGTTTTTCCCAATTTCTTCCATAGGTCGTAGCCGTAGGCGTCTCCTCGGCTTAAAATCCGCAGAATTTTCTCCTTTGTGCTTAGCTCTAGGCCTACTATGGCTGTTTTCCGTTTTTTAGCCAAGGCTTGAAGCACGTCTGTGGCTTTCAGTCCGCTTCCAGTTATTAGGCACACAACATTGTCTTGCCTACTTATGGTGCCTTGATCGATGAGTTTTTTGAGCGCCGCTATTGTGGCTGAACTCGATGGTTCAGCGAATATTCCCTCAAGCCTCGCGATTTCCTGCTCAGCTGCGAAGATTTCTTGGTCTTGCACGGAAACGGCAGTTCCATTAGATTCTTTCATTGCTCTAAGCGCCCACGTTCCATTTAATGGGTTTCGTACAAGGATTCCTAAGGCGTGGGTGGAGGGCTTAGAAACGGCGAGGGGTTCCAGCTTATTTTTTAGGTATGCATCAACGATGGGTGAGCATCCGTGGGCTTGGACGCCAACCATTTTCGGCGTTTCGTCAGCCATGCCTGAGGCTTGCATTTGTTTGAAGCCTTTCCATATGGAGTATAGGGTTCCTCCGCTTCCCATCGGGGTTATGAACCAGTCAGGCACGCTGAGTTGTTCCACGGTTTCGTAGGCGATGGTTTTCTGAGCCTCAACTGCAAGCGGATTCAGTTCGGCAGCAGCTTGATACCAACCCGTTTCCTTTGCTAAGGACTCGGCTCGCTCTATGGATTCGTCCACTGTTTCTCCATGTTCTTCGATGATGGCATCGTAGATTAGCATCTGGGCTAACTTGCCCATGTCAACGGTTTTTGGAACTATCACGTGGCAGACAAGCCCTGATTTTGCGCAGTAGGCAGCTAGTGAGGCGCCTAGGTTCCCATTGGAGGCGCAAACCAAGGATTCGTATCCTAAATCTAGGGCGTTAGAAACCATCAGCGCCGCGCACCTATCCCTAAAGGAATTTGTTGGATTTTGAGTTTCATCCTTCAAAAACAATGCTTTTAGGCCGATTTTGTTGGCGAGACGCTCAGCCCTATGCAGAGGTGTTCCGCCTTCCCCCATGGTAACTGTTTTCTTAGTTTCTGGGAGCCATGGTTTATATCTCCAAAAGGAAAGGGATCCAATGAGTTTAACTTCTTTAAAGCGCTCGAGATCGCATGCGTATTCTAGGAATTCTCCGCATTTTTCGCATCTACTTCTGGGAGGAAAAGGTTCAAAGGTTGCTGAACAACGGCTGCACTGCAAAGCGATCATATTGTAGGCTCCAAAGGTTCATCCAGGAAATCTGCGTATTCCTTACTTTTGAAGAAACGCAGAAATTCTTTATCCTTTATTTTTGTTTCAACTTTATTCTTCCTCAGAAAATTTGTTGTTTCTCTGGCTAATCTCATGGCTGACTTGTAAATGACATCGATTGATCTATTTTCCATTGTGAGACCGTAACATATCTTGAAGTCCTCAACGTAATGTTCCGGCTTGTTTTCAAGTTCGGTAAACGCTGAGTAAGTCTCCCTTTCAGAAGTGTATTTCCAGACGGGATTAAACGGTCTTAGTATGTTGTAACATATTTCCGCAATCGCGCGAGCCGAATAGAATATGTTAAGTTCATCCCTTTCAATATAGGCGTTCTTTAATTTTCCGACGTATTCCAAAAGATATGAGGCCTCTACTGGAACAAATCTGAAAAAATACTCAGAAGACACCTTATGTTTTTCAAGCTCTGCTTTTAATTTTTCCATATTTTGATTTCTGTCAAAAAGAACTTTTGCACGTCCATAGGACATGTAAGCCCAAATCCATTTCTCTGGTTTCCTAATTTTTCTAAGAACTTGCGAGAACTTGTAAAAGTGAATAGTTAGCAAAACCTTCTGGCTTCCACGTCTAACAAATCGAAAAATATACTCTCTTTTAGGCTTGGTTCTGGTCAAAACCTTCATATCTATATCAGAATACTTTTTGCATTCTCCCAAAAGCATAGCTTCCATGAACAAAAATCAACTCTACATCATTTATTTTTTCTAAAATCTCCTTCGCAGTTTTCTCTAATATTTTATCCATATCATTCTCATTCAAAATACTTCAACATCTCGACTAATAAATTTTCGAATTAAATGGCGCCTTGGCCGGGATTTGAACCAATGCTTTATCGGGCAAAAGAGGAATAGCGCAACTTAAAGCCTTTAGGCACGAGACAAAGTATAGGATTTCCGCTAGGGGCTTGCCCTTTGACATTTTCCACGCTAGCAAGTCATTCTCAGAGACCATTAATAAGTGCTTCACGTAGGCTACTTGATGTCTAATGTAGCCTAGCGCGCGCTCTTATCTAGGCATGCTTTAACAAAGCCATAGTATTCTGGGTCAGGTCGGCTGGGTCGACTTTTAAACTCTCCATGAAACTGCGAAGCAAAAAAGAAGAACTTGTCAGGCAGTTCCAGAATCTCTATTCTTTTGCCGTCTGGACTTTTGCCGGAGAAAACTAATCCATGCTTTTCTAAAATGCTCCAATAATCTGGATTGACTTCCCATCTGTGGCGGTGGCGCTCAAGAATCTCCGCGGTGCCATACAGCTTATGCGCCAGCGTTCCCTCCTTAACTATGACTTTTTGGGCGCCTAGACGCATGGTTGCCCCCTTATATTCTATGCCCCGCTGTTCAGGCATCAAATCAATAACGGGATGTGGAGTTTTTGGATCAATCTCCGTGCTATTCGCCTCTTTCAGTCCGCAGGCGTTGCGGGCGAATTCCACGACCGCTAACTGAAAACCGTAGCATATGCCTAAGAAAGGCACGTTGTTTTCTCGTGCGTAGCGGATTGCCCTCATTTTTCCTTCGGTGCCTCTTGGTCCAAAGCCATAAGGGATGAAGATTCCGTCGCAATTCTTGAGGGCATCCACTTCCTCGGATTTCTTCTCCAGCGTCTCCGCCTCTATGTAATTAATGGAAACCTTGGCTTGACAGGCTGCGCCGCCGTGCCGTAATGCCTCGTTCATGCTTACATAGCTGTCCTCTAGAGCCGCGTACTTGCCGATTAACGCTATTTTAACTTCAAATTTCGGTTTAGCGATGGAATGCACAAATTGTTTCCATCTGCTCCATTCCGGTTTATGTTTTGGCAAGTTTAAACGTGTGCAAACATAATCGCCCATGGTCTGTTCGTCCAGGATTAGGGGAACCTGATAAATGGAGGGCACATTATAGGAACAGAAAACTGCTTTTTCAGGAATTGTGCCGAATAATGCTATTTTCCGAAGGGCTTCAGAGTCGATCATTTTTTGGCATCGAGCAACTATTATGTCTGGCTGAATGCCGATGCGCCTCAACTCATTCACGCTATGCTGTAGAGGCTTGGTCTTCATTTCGCCAGTAACGTCTAAAATTGGAACGAGGGCTACGTGGACATATAGAGTGTTTTCGAATCCTTCTTCTAGGCGCATTTGGCGAATAGCCTCAAGGAAGGGTAGTCCCTCGATGTCTCCGACTGTTCCTCCGCATTCGGTTAAAACGACGTCAACTTTTGAGCCACCCGCAACTAAACGGATTCTCTTTTTAATTTCATCGGTGACATGTGGAACGATTTGAACGCACCTTCCAAGGAAGTCTCCTCGGCGCTCCTTGTCTATGACGGCTCGATATATTTGTCCAGTGGTGATGTTGTTTTCCTTCTGAAGGTTAAGGTCGAGAAATCTTTCATACCAGCCTAGGTCTAGGTCTGTTTCCCCTCCGTCATCCGTCACATAAACTTCTCCATGAATGTAGGGGTTCATGGTGCCCGCGTCCACATTCACATAAGGGTCAACCTTTATTGCCGTAACCGTGAAGCCCCGAACCTGAAGCATCTTCCCAACAGACGACGTTACGATGCCCTTCCCAACAGAGGAGAGCACGCCGCCCGTCACGAAGACATACTTAGTCATTGTGATCCTTCCTTTAATTGTAAATACAGTATGAAATCCTTCGTGCCGTTATAAAAGCCTTCATATTAACAAAAATAAACCATTTCACTCGAAACTTTAATACAACAAAACATCACCTTTGTTAGTGAGCCTAAAATTTAAGATTCAAATGCTCGGCGTTTGGAGCGTAGGAAAAGCATGATAATCCCCCAACATATCTTCAGAGCCTACGACGTTCGGGGAATTTATGGCAAGGATATTACAGAGAACATAGCCACGCAAATTGGTAAAGCCTTTGGCACATACATTGGCGGAGCAGGTAAAAGACTAGTGGTGGGAAGGGACGTTAGGCTCAGCGGACAAGCCCTAGAAAATGCCTTAATTGAAGGGCTTCTTTCTACAGGTTGCCATGTACAAGAAATTGGAATAGTGCCCACCCCAGTGCTTTATTTCGCCATAGTTCGCCAAGCCAAAGACGGAGGAGCGGTGGTTACGGCCTCCCATAATCCTCCAAACTGGAACGGGTTTAAACTTTGCCGAGAGAAGGGTTTCTTAATTGCGCAGGGCATGGGAATGGAGAAAGTTCAGCAAATAGCAGTCACTGAGCGGTTTAAACTTGCTCCCCGTGGTAAGCTGGAAAAATATGGCGAGGCTGTCGCCGATTATTCCAATTTTGCATTAGGCAAAGTAGACATTGAAAAGAAGTTAAAGGTTGCCATAGACACGGGCAACGGAGCCTGCTCAGGAATCATCTCCAAGATATTCAGGGATGCTGCACTTGAGGTCATTGCCATAAATGATGAGCCCGACGGCAATTTTCCAGCGCATCTTCCAGAACCCAACGAAGAAACCTTGAGCGAACTAAAGAAAATCGTGGTGAAGGAGAAGGCTGATTTTGGCATAGGCTATGACGGAGACGGAGACAGATCCCTATTCATAGACAATGGGGGAAGGATAATTCCAGGCGACATCACCTTAATTATTTTTGCGAAATATTACTTAGAGAAACATAAGGGAGCCAAAATTTTGTATGAAGTCAGCTGCTCCTCAAGCGTCGAGGAAACCATAAAGGCTTATGGAGGAGTTCCGATCGTAAGCCGTGTGGGCCACGCATACATTATGGACGAAATGATTAAAGAAAACGCCGTGCTCGGGGGAGAAATTAGCAGTCACTTCTATTTCGCCGACGTATATGGGTTTGACGACGCGCTTTACGCAAGTCTGAAAATGGCTGAACTCCTATCGAAAACAGATCAAAAGCTGTCTGAAATAGTGGATTCCGTGCCTAAATATCCATCAACGCCAGTTAAGGTTTATGATTGCCCAGACGAAAAGAAATTCAGAGTTGTAGAAAAATTAACCGAACAATTCAGACAAATGGGACATAAGATCATCACTATTGATGGAGTGAAAGTCATCGAACCAAACGGCTGGTTCCTCATAAGGGCTTCAAACACTCTACCACAGATCAAAATGACCGCAGAAGCAAAAACCCAAGAAAAACTTAAACAATTAACAAAATTTGCAGAGAAAAAAATATTGGAAAAGATTCGAGAAGGCTGACCCCGATTTAGTGGTTTTGGTGAAAAAGTTCTTCGTTGTGTCTGTCTTGCGCATACCTACACACAGACAGAGACACGGGTAGAGGGGGGCATAGTTCAAATATGATAGGAGAAAGAAACCCTGAGAAATTCTTATGTATTATGTTACCTACCTTTTTTCAGAAAAGAGAGGGAAGTAGCATGAGAATTTATGTAACCCACGGTTCCGCGAAGAAAGATATCTCACTAAAGAATACTGATAAAAAAGTAACCCCAGATAGATTGTTTATAGCAACACCATTGCAAAGGTTTATGAATAAATGTAAAGAGAAAGAGGTCCGTTGGGCTGTCTTTTCAAGTAAGTACGGTGTTTGGTTTCCTCACGAAAAACACGAATGGTACGAGAAAGACCCCGATACAGTTACAGAGCAAGAGTTTAAGAACCTTGTTAGAGACTTTGAAGAAAAACTCGGAAACTATGACGAAATCTATCTTTATCATAATCCAGGGCGCTTTCATCCTTTGTATAGAAGACTGTTAAAAGAAATAGAAGTAAAGGGTAAGGTAACTTTGTTTTCCCACATTGCTGAAATTGTATAAAGGTGCCAATATGTCTGAGCGATGCAAATGGTTACACGAACAGCTGGAACAACTACCCCTTATCAAGTTCCCTTTCAAACTTGAACAATTGCCTGAGAATGGAATATATTTCTTTTATGAACAGGGCGAAATTTGGAGTCATGGTAGTAATAAGCCACGAATAGTTAGAATTGGCACTCATAAAGATGGCAATTTTAGGAACCGCATTAAGGAACACTATCTTTTGGACGAATCGAAAATGAACTTTGACTCTACTCGACCTGCACCTAAGGAAAGAAGTAAATTTAGAGAAAACATTGGAAGTGCATTATTGAACCAGCGTCGAGATGATTACTTAGAAATATGGGAAATAGATTTCACATCAAAGGAGAAAGGGGATAAATTTGGGCATCTAAGAAATATTCAGAAAGAAAAGGAGATAGAATCAGAAATCACAAGGATATTGAGAGAGAATTTTTCTTTCAGGTTTATTTATATAGAGAGCCAAACGGAGCGAAAGGAGCTTGAAAGTTCTCTTATTGGAACAATAGCTCATTGTCAATTATGTAAACCATCGAATAATTGGTTAGGAAATTATTCTCCGAAAAAGCAAATCAGAGAAAGCGGGTTATGGTTAATACAGCATCTTAAAGCCCATGGAATAAATGAAACCGATAAAGAAATCATCTTAAATGCGATAAAAAGAACAAAGACAGCCTATCACCCAAGTAACTCCTAGGAGGTTGGAATTTTTGGCTGACGAGGAAGAGGCTTTTGGAACATTCTGGTGGTATGACATTCTAAAAGAGGAGAAAGAACAGGAGCGACGGTGCCCAAAGTGCGGTTCTCAGATAATGCATTACGATGACGTCCGTGAGGTTTGGGTTTGTTTAGATTGCGACTTTAAATGGAGAAAAAAATGGCACCGTAGTCTTTCGAAGATTGGGCGAGGCGCGCGCTGGTCAGGCGGCAAAGTTACTAAAACTTATATTATTAGATTCTTAATTGAAGGTCGTTGTGGTAAGTTTGACTGAGGTAATTCTCTCATCTAAGGGGCAGATGGTTATACCAAAGGAAATCAGAGACTTGTTAGGCTTAAAGCCTAGACAACGGCTTGAGGTGGAGGTTCTATCAGACGGAACCATACTTGTCATTCCAATACCAGCAGACGTGACCAAAGCCATGAAACTTCCGAGTGCTGAGAAACTGGAACGTGCATTACTTGAAGAAAGGGCAATGGAAGAGGCTTAAAACCATTTTCTAACCCACTTCTCTATTTGTTTGTAAGCTCAGCCTTTTCCACGAGTAAGTGTCCGCTTTGGTTTTCCCAGATTTTTTTCGTTTGAAGCAGTTGAATTTTCTTCTTGAAAATGGGAGCGTCGAGCACTAGGGTTTCGTATTCGCCTCCGTCACCCACAGGAGATATTCCATACTTCTTGTTTAGTTCGACGAGGTCGTTTAGGGCTTCTAAGTCGATTTTTCTCCCTAGCCAATTTATGTCAAAGCCATAGGCGTATACGCCGACAATTACGACTTCAAGGCCTAAGTCGATCATTTCCTTCAACATTTTTATTGGGTCTTCATGCCACATGGGGGCAATGGACTTTAAGTTGAGTTCTCGGCAGATTTTGTCGATTCGCTTCTTCTGATACTGCGAGGATATGGCGCCGCTGACCACGCCTTCTACGTCAAGGGTTGAAAGCAGATTTTTTAGGTCTTCAAGTTCCCTTTCCTTAATGCCCGAAGTCTCAGCTTTAACGAGCGGAATTCCAACGGCTTCGGCGAAGAGATCAACTAAATGAATGTTTGGGAAATGGAACATCCAGCTGTCTTCCCGTTGCGGAAGCATGGCAACTAAATTTTTAACTTCATAGCCCTTTTTCAGAGCCCTAAATAGCGCGAGGGTTGAATCTTTTCCGCCAGTGACCAAAACCGCAACACGCATGTTTGCTGCACGACCAATCAATTGGGCTTCTAAACCGATTCTATTAAGCAATTCGGCGCGAGATTGAATTGTTAAAAGTCTTTATAGGGGGACTTCAGGCTGTTTTGCCGCTGATTTTTTGGGCAATCGATTTTCCGAACTCTCTGCATTTTCGTAGTTCTCCATTACGTAGGGGACCCCATGCGTCGCCCGCTCGCAGAAGAACGGGTAGTCCTCGCACAATTATGTTCATGCCGAACTCTTTCATGTATTTTTCCAACTCTTCTGAGCCGCCTGTTTTCTCTCCTTCGTATCGCGTGTCGAATGCCGCAGAATTTTTCCCCTTGAGGTCAACTTGCTTTAATGCTTCCATGAAGGCTCGCATTTTGTCGGCTACGCCTCCGTAGTGGGTGGGCGTTCCAAAAATGACAATGTCATATTGGGCTAGTTCCTCAGGCTTAACGTCCTTTACGTCCTTGCATTCCGCTGCTTCTAGTCCTCCTTCTTTGATTCCGTCGCGTATTGCTTCAGCTGCTTTCCCAGTGTTTCCAAAACGAGTATAATAAACCACAATCGCCTTAAGTGTTAAAGAAGCCACCTCATCACCTTCTACATAATTTTGGCTTCAATCATCCTTCGTTTTTGTTTAAACTTCATTTCAGCTTCCTTGAACAAAATCTGTGTCCCCATTTTCCATTCTTCAAATTCTTTAGGCGAACTTGGATAATTTAGGTACCAAGCCTTTACTTTTTTCATTAGGCTGGCCGCATCCCACAACTTTTTAAGCATGCTTAGCTTTCTCAACCCTCTAAAAGCCCGACGGGTCTTTTCAGTTATGTTAAGCCGAACCTCGCCGCTCATGCTCGCCTTTAAAAGGTCATCCTCCGTGATCAAACGATAACTCACTCCATAATTCAGGTCATCGTCGCCTAACCCTTGAAGAAAGAAGCGGAAGACATCGAGGCCCGCCTGTTTGGCTCCATATGACTGATTATACCTAATGTTGTAAGGCCACAATGTCCCTTGGCTTACGTCTCCCTTCTCCAATGCCTCTATGATCGTCTCTCCAGCATGAACTCCAGCAATCATGGAGGGGCCTATTCCTCCGCCGTGGACAGGGTTGCCATGGAAGGCGGCGTCTCCGGCTAGGATGATTCCGTTTCCAACCATGCAGTCGAGGGATCTTCGAATTGGGACGTGTCCTCCGCCGCCAGTTATAACCGCTGAAGCTTTGAACAGGGGTCTGTTTAGTATAAAGTTGTAGAGTTGTTTTTTCGGGCTTGGAAATCCATCATTCATTGCTACTCCTAAGCCGACGTTAACCCTGTTTTCTCCCTCAGGGAATATCCAAGCGTATCCGCCGGGCACCTTTTCCTGACTAAAGTACATTTCGCCGAACGTGGGTTCCTCTATTTGCTCTTTCAATTTACGAATTTCTCGGTAGCAAATTGCCACATCTTTTTTGTTGATGTTTGTGTCGATGCCGAGTTCAGGAGGAAGTTTCGTCCTTAAAACTGCTGAAAAACCGCTGGCTTCCACCACCACCTTACTGTTTAACCTTATCTTTTCATCTGTCTTCAGATTTCTTGCTGCAACGCCAACGACGAAGCCCTTCTCTATTATAGGCTCTAACACTTGTACGGAATCAAGAAGGATTGCTCCTGCGTTCAGTGATTCCCTTAATAATCTTTGTCCGAAGAGGCGCCGGTTTATGATGAATGCGTAGACGCCAGTTCCTTTAACGCGGTAAACCATGTTTACGTCGGGAGGATAAATCTTAGCCCCTTCAACTTCTCTTTCCAGCTCATCCCCTGCCGGGTAGTCTAGACCTAAGTTGTCAAAATGGTGCTTTCCTATGGCGTCCCCGCAAACCTTCTCCCCTATATCTTCTTTCCTTTTTCTGTCGATCAAACAAACCTTAAGACCGGCTTCAGCAACGGTCTTGGCAGCCGTGCATCCCGCCGTTCCGGCACCGACCACGATTACGTCAAATCTTTCCAAGGGATATCTTTCCACCTTTTCTATCTTTAATTGAAGCTGAAAACTCATAACATTTACTCAATGTTCTCCAAAAGTAAAGCATAATAATTGATTTTATTCAGGTTGTATCTTTTAATTGGGCTTTGCGTCCGCTGGCTTTTCTCGGCTTTTTGCTGCGCTTCTTGGTTTTGGCTGGCGAGATCAAAGATTCGTATTGTTCTTTGAGCGCCTGAATGTTTTGTGGGTGTGCGGTTTTTCTGCGTTTGTCAATCACGACCTTTAGTCTCTTTGCATCGTGTGGAGTTAGTCCAGCCTCTTTGATTTCTCTGAGGCTGAAGCCTCTGCCGCTTCTTGGCTGTGGTCTTTGGATAGGAGTGTATACAGCAGCTTCAATTTTTCTTTTTATTGCCATTTTCATCACTAATTCTTTGGCATTACTATGCTATAGTTTTAGGGATTTGGTTACTTCCTTCATTATTCTTGCCGATTCTTGGAATCTCTTTATTTCGTTTTCGTCTAATTGAATCTTTAAGACGGTTGCTATGCCTTCTCTGTTGACTATGGATGGGACGCTGAGGCATATGTCGCTCACCCCATAATAGTCTTGTAGTAGGCTGGAAACGGTGAGGAGGGCATTCTCATCTCTGATAATCGCTTCCACGATTCTTGTTAAGCCTAAGCCAATGGCGTAGTAGGTTCTTCCTTTACGCTCTATGATCTCATATGCTGCGTCCCTCACTTTTTTAAATAAGTCATCCAAGTATATGTGGTCGTATTTTTCGCCGCAGAAGGGGCAGTAGTCCCTCAGCTTTGTCCCAGCCACGTTTGCTAAGCTCCACACTGGCACTTCGCTGTCCCCATGCTCCCCAATAATGTATGCGTGAACGTTTCTGGGATCAACCTTCAAATACTCGCCTAACACGTATCGGAAACGCGAAGTGTCCAAGATGGTGCCGGACCCTATAACCCTATTCGCAGGAAAGCCTGAAAGCTTCAAGGTTGCGTAAGTCATTATGTCCAATGGGTTTGTGGTAACTAGGAAAATGCATTCGTCGTTATATTGCGTCGCATTTGAAACAATCTGCCTAATGATTTCGAAGTTCGCTTGTGCCAACTCTAGACGAGACTGCCCTATTTTCTGGGCAATTCCAGCAGCAATGACCACAATGTCGGCTCCCTCGCAGTCCGAATAGTCTCCAGCCCAAATGTTGGCTGGCTGAACAAAAGATAAGCCGTGGCTCAGGTCCATGGCCTCCCCCTCAGCTCTTTTCTTGTCAACATCGATGAGGACAATCTCAGGCACGAGCCCACGAATCATGAGGGAATAGGCAAAGGTTGAGCCCACGAATCCCGCTCCAACTATAGCAACTTTAGGCGTATGAAAACGTTTGGCTCCTGACAAACCGATCACCAACAAAAACATAGAGAAAAAGCCTTTTATATGCTTGTATTCTCCGAAGCGAGTGGAAAATCCTCGGATACGTTGGCTAATCCTTATTTATGGGCGGTCTCTATAGAATTAGTGAGCCTGCTGAAGGGCGGTCGGAACCCATGGGTTTAAAGTTGAAGTATGAGAAATATTGGTTTAAAGAAAATGATTTAATGGAGCCCTTAGACCGGGCGTTCATTGAATCTCTGCCGAAGCAAGTTGGGGTGGCCCTCCGATCTTATATGAGGGGGGAGGTGTCCATTGGCAAGGCTGCTGAGATGTCAGGTTTAGGGTTTAGAAAGTTCGACGAAGTAAGAGCAAAGGCGAGGGTTCCGATTAGAGCGCCGAAATTATCCCAAGAATACAAAAAGTGACCTTGTTGACAGCCGTTTCCAACGCTACTCCACTGATATATCTTAGTAAACTCACCAAACTCGTCTTTCTGAAAGAGTTGTATCAGAAGGTCATCGTCCCCACTGGTGTTTGGACTGAAATTGTGAAGCCTTTAACTGAGGCTTGGGAAAAGGTGCCAGAAGACCTTCCTCACATCATTCAGGCCCACGAGGAAGGCTGGTTAACAGTTAGGGATGTGGAAACAAGGGAGGGGTTAAAGGTGCTGAGGGAGCTAAGACCAGTCCTAGGTCCTGGAGAGGGAGAGGTAATAGCGCTTACAATGGAAACTGAAGCCGATTTTGCCCTCACTAACGACGAGGAAGCCCAGAATGTAGCCAAGGAAATGGGAGTCAAAGCTAAATGGTTCACCGAAATATTGTTAGATGCCCTGAAGGCCGACCTAATAAGAAATAGCAAAGAATACGAAATTTTACTCAGAAAAGCTATAGGAAAGGGCTTGTGGATCACACCAGAGAGAATGAATGAAGCAATAGAAGCAGCAAAGAAATTAAAATAGATAGCATACGATTCTGGGCTAAGGTCAGACTCTCAGTTTTGCGAGTAAAATGTCGAAAACCGCAGACATATTTGTGTTCTTTAATTAGGCAGATTTCTAAGAAGCCAAAGTGAGTTCCTTTAAGAAGGGAAAGGAGGGATGGATGTGGCTTTATGCTACCTCCTAATAGACCCCTAAAAACTTTACAAAATAAGACCGAAACAAAGCCCTCCAGACCAAAACAACGCAACCTAAACTCCTTTTAAGGCTCCGAAGTTTTTCCACAAAACAACGATCCCCCGCATAGAGGTCAAACAACAGCGCCCCAAGCCAACATCAAAACTTAAATCCGTTCAGCCCAATTGAATGACTGACCCATCATGCCAGAATTCAAATACAAACAAGCCATCATCATACGAACAGACCTAAAAATGAGCAAAGGAAAAATTGCAGCCCAATCAGGCCACGCAGCCATATCTGCCGCAGAAGAAGCGAGAAAAAAGCATCATGAATGGTGGAAAGCTTGGCTAGAGGAAGGCCAATGCAAAGTAGCCCTAAAAGCAGAATCCGAACAGGAACTCCTGAGACTAGAAAAAGAGGCAAAAGCCTTAAACCTGCCCTACGCCCTCATCACCGACAAAGGACTAACTGAAATCCCGCCAGGAACCGTAACATGCCTAGGAATAGGACCCGCCCCCTCCGCCCTCCTAGACAAAATAACAGGCAACCTTCCACTTTTATGAGAAAATAGAGCTTACGAAAATTAGGGTGTAAGCCTGAAACGATCCCTCGGGAAAAACACAACTTCACGTATGTTTCTTTTTCCAGTTAAGGCCATCATCAGTCTTGCTAAGCCGACTGCCCAGCCTGCGTGAGGCGGCATGCCGTAGTCAAAAGCTTGGAGATGATACTTGAAGGATTCTGGGCTTAGCCCCTGCTCCTTTAACCTTTTGGTTAAGAGGCTTTTTGAGTGGACTCTGGTTCCGCCTGAGGCGAGTTCTACCCAGCTCCACATGAGGTCGAATCCTTCGCATAGTTTTGGATTGTCGTCCCGCGGCTTTATGTAAAAGGGCTTTGATTTAGTCGGCCAATCGATTATAAAGTAGAAATAGGGATGAATTTTGCCAAGTGTTCTGAAGGCATTTGTGGGAATGTCTTCGCCCCACTTAACGCGTATTTTCTCCTCCTTAAGCTCTCGAAGGATTTCGTCATAGGTAAATCTTTTGAAAGGCATTTTTGGCACCTCGATTTCATGTTTCAAGATTTTCAGTTCTTTTTGGCAGTTTTCCTTCGCAACCTCGTATATGTGGCATATGAGTTCTTCGAGGTTGTTCATCACGTCTTCTGCGGTTGCGTATGCCTCTTCCATGTCAATTGAGATAATTTCGCTTAAGTGGCGACGAGTATGCGATTTTTCAGCCCTAAAAACAGGGCTTATTTCGTAAACTTTTTCAAAGTCCATGATCAGTTGCTCCTTGTAGAGTTGAGGGCTTTGCGCAAGGAAGGCTTCTCGTCCAAAATACGCTACGGGAAATAGTGACGCTCCCCCCTCGGTTGCGGACGCAATAATTTTGGGCGTATGAACCTCAATGAAGCCCTTTTTGCATAGGAAGCTGCGTGTTGACTCTAGCGCAACGTGTTGAATTTTGAAGATGGCTCGATTCTCGTCTCGGCGTAGGTCGAGAACGCGCGCATCTAGTCTTACGTCGACTTCTGCTGGTGTTTTGCCAGTTATGTCTAGGGGTAATGGATGCTGCGCTATTCCTAACACTCGAATCTCGTTAGGTATTATTTCGGCTCCCCCTGGAGCCTGCTCCATTTTTTTAACTCTTCCTTTCACGCCTATGCTGTATTGCCTTTGCAGAGAACTTGCTTTTTTCAGTACTTTTGGTTTCGCCTCATCGCGTGGTATAGTAACTTGAACTATGCCTTCCTTGTCTTGCAGAATTATGAACCTTATGCCGCCTAGGTCTCGTATGTCCCGAATCCAGCCTAAAGCGATGGCCTCTTTTCCGTCCATTTTAGGCGTGATCTCGGTTGAATAGTGGGTTCTGCGCCAGTTTCCTAGGTGATCGATTTTCATTTTGGAGCCTCTGTCAGCTCGCGAACTCCACTCTGAGGGTTATTCCGCGAAGTTTTTTAGCGATTTCCTTTGAGGCCCTCATGTTCATTGGGGGCGGCTGCCTTCCCCTTTTCTTTAGGATCACCCTAGTTTCGGTGGTTCCGTCTGGTAGCCAGATGGTGTTTATTGTTACGATGCTTAATGGGGCAAATAGGTCTTCCAAAAATTTTCTGTCGTCCACTCCGTGTTCTAGGACGCGAATTTTCTTCCCCACCTTCTCCCCTAATGTCTTAATGATTTTCCCTCCGTAACTTAGTAGGCGTGCAACGTCCCCTTGTCCAACTACTATGGCTAGGACGCCGTCTGCCTCAACAGCCTTATGAAAATAAATTTCCTGAAGTGGAGGATAGATGCTTTCGAGTGATAAGAGCAAGCGAGCGGTCTCTAAATCGGTCTCGCTTAATTCTCCCGACTTAATTTTCTTTTGGCAACTTGGACACAGTATTCCGCTTTTTAGGCAGAAACTGCATAGCGCCGCTTTCACCTCGTTTAAAGCCCCCAGGAATAAAGGAGGGCGGCGGAGCTTTTACGCGTACATTTGGCTACTTCTTAAGAGTTATTTCGATGGTGCTGACGTTCATAGGCGTGCCACCCTCTTCGGTGGGTACCATTTGTTCTGTTCCAATGTCTATGTTCTTGACTTTCACGTCTGGCAAGAATCTGCGTCTCATGATTTCGACGACATCAACAGCTCGGCTTATGGCCCTTCCTCGCGCCTTCACGCTTACTTCCTCTGCTCCGCCGTGAAAGAGGGTTATGCAAGCCAGCACATAGTTCATTACTGGCTTTCGCCCGATCAACACAGCGTTGCTCTCTGACATTTCACCGCCTCTCTCCTTGCTTTTATGCATATCAAAGCTCTCCTATGCTTTTTCGCGGCTAATAAATATGTTGCGGTTAAACGCCATAATGAGTTACATGACCGCAATTTTGATGTACGTAGCACTTTACCTTTAGTACGGTGGTCTAATGAGCAAAGGAATTCTGACCGGACGCCCCATCCGTTTGCTTTACTTCTTGTATGAGCGAGCTAAGCCTGCAACGGTTTACACCGCTAAAACGAAGCAGGTGGAGTTGGCAAAAGAGCTCGGCATTAGCAGGCAGGTGTTGAATGTGCACTTACGTAAGCTTCGAAGTCGAGGATTCATCCGAGCGGGTAGGGGCTTCATTGACATAACTGAGGAGGGTTTAAGGGTTTTGGGAGTTTCCGCTAATCCTGCTTTCGTATTTGTTAGGGTTTCTCCCCTCAAGAAAGAAGAGGCATATAGAGAAATGGTGGTTCTTCCCGTTCAAAGGTTTTTTAGAGTGGCTGGCGACATGGACGCTGTTCTCATCGTGGATCGGGACAAGCTTAATGAAGTGCTTAGGAAGCTGGCTTCTGTGGAGGGCATTCAGAGCGTAAAGTCGTATATTGCAGCTCAAACTTTGAAGTAGCTGTTGAAGGAAGGCCTTCTGATAGTTATAGGCCCTCTACCGGTGGATTATTAAACAGTTGAATTGGGTTTTGAATTTGAAAAGGAACTTAAAAATAATTGATAGTGCCATGGATGTTCCTTTTGGGTCGTGGTGTCTTCTTCTTCGCAGGCTTTGGCGACTTAGGAGATTAAGGCGTTGAGCTGGCTGGCTTTACCCTTAACATAATAGTATTTGGTGCTGAAAGCTGAGGCTAGGTGGCGAGGAGGACGCTGATTAATAAAGTAACCTGGGTAAATTTTAAATAATTTTATTTCATACTAATTAATGGTAATAATATGAGATTTAAATTGTTTAAGAGAATTGTTTTGCTGTCAGTGTTATCGTTATTAGCAATACTTGGAACATTCATTGTCGTACCAGTGAATGCACCTTGGATTGGGCCCCTTCCTACATACATCTCGACATCCTCAAATACAACATTCACTCTAGCATTTAAGATGCGTTTTGATGAAGTTGGTTCTGGGTTTTTTGACGTCGTTTTCTACTGGGACAACAATGAAGCCGATCCTAACGCCCCCTACTGGAACTTCACTTACGAAGGCTTCGTCGCCAAGTTCACAGACGGCACAGAGTTCTCAGTTCCAATAAATGTGACAAAAGAAAAGGCAGTTCCGGCTGGCTATCCTCCGGGATATTACAGATACGCAATCGTGGTATACGAAGCTTACGGAGACGGAGAGCCCCACAACGGGGATTTTTGGCTTAACGTAACTATGCGAGCTGCAGGGCAGCAAGGCGGCTCCTATATCCCTCACGTCGAAGGAGACCAAAACATCAGAATAAGCAGTGTGCATTGCGGGGAAACCACTCTTCTTTCTAAGGAACCCGTGGACTGCACCATACATGTTACACCATATCATGACGTAGCCATATACAAAGTAGAACCAAACATAAGATGGGTCTCTCTAAGGCGCGAGCCCGTTAAAATAGATATTGGTGTTAAAAATGAAGGAACGGAACTCGAAACATTCAGTGTAAAGGTGTATGTAGACAACAACGTTATAGGAGAACTCGTCGTCAAAGATCTTCCTCCTGGTTCAACAAGAGCATATACTGGAATCGATGGTGTTTGGTGGTGGACTAGAGGCTATGCTGAGGGAGCTTATTCCATCCGCGCGTATGCCGTACCCGTTCCTGGAGAAACGCATACGGAAGATAATAACTTTCCTGCTGGAACAGTCTATTTATCAGGTTATGGCCGTTTCATCATTGTCGCCGGGGGAAGTCCTAATGGGGATGTCCAAGATGTGATAGACAAGGATTGCAACACAACTTATGAAACACTTGAGAAGGTTGGGTGGAAAGACGATGAAATATTCTACATGAACCCCACCTGGCAATATGATAATGGTAAACCTTTGACAGATGCGCTGTCTTCCTCTGCCAAAATTGAATGGGCTATCAATATGTGGGCAAAGCCACAGGTAGACAAAACTCATCCATTGTTCTTATACCTGCATGATCACGGAGGCGAAATCCCTTGGTGGGATTGGACCCATCCCCATAGGGGAGAAGGATGGTTCCGTGTTAATAGTGGAGACCTCCTTTACTCTAAAACCTTAGCTTCTTGGCTGAGTGAATTGAAAAGTCAAACAAATGCACCAATCTACGTTATATGCAGTTTTTGTCAAAGTGGAAGCTTCTTGGCTGATCTCTCGCCCATTGCAAATGTAACGATTTGCAGCAGCGAAGAGTCGCAAAATTCGGGTATCAATGATATGAGGGGAGTTTTCGATTCACCTTTCTGGAAGGCTATTCTAGAAGGTGTCTCAATCGCACAAGCATTCAACAAAGCATGCGAAATAGTGCACCTAGTTCAAACTCCATTATTGGATGACAATAATGACGGTGTTGGCCATACTGGTCCAATACCAATGTTATATGATGGCAAAGTGGAGGGTTTTCGCGCCCTCGCCCTCTACATGGGCTGCTGCAAATGGTCTTTCCCTTGGATATCGAGTACGGGTGCCAAGTCATGTTATGTTTGGTTCCCACCAGACTCCGTCACGTTATGGGCTAAAGTTGAAAACGACACACCCATACTTCATGTGAAGGCATGGATGATTCCTCCTGATTGGTCCTCACCTCCAGTTAGCAATACTAGCAAATTGGCTTTGTTGAATTTCGAATGCTTTGAGATGATGGATGAGGATCATAACGGTAACTTCACTGTCAATGTTCCAGCAGTTAACTTCACAAATCATGCTACAGGACCAAGCAACTTCACGTTTATAATCACAGTAGAGCAAACAGAGGGGGTGATGGCATATCCTTGCCATATAGGGGTTGCATTCACTGAAACGGGGCAACCAGCCCCTGACAAAATATCACCAGTTGTTTATGTAACTCGCCCGCTGGATAAGGACATTGTTCATGGAACCATAAACGTTAATGGCACAACTGACGATGATGTCTGCCTTCAAAAAGTCGAGCTTTACGTCGACAGCAATCTTGCGCAAACGAACAATCTGCCTAAGGCATCTAATTCGTTCTTCGAGTTCAGTTTGGATACAACATCTCTCGCAAATGGAAATCATACCATCATGGTTAAAACTTACGATACTTCTAATAATTCTGCTGATCAAACCTTAACTATTTACGTTATCAACAACGTTCACGACATTGCAACAACAAATGTCAATCCAGCCAAATCTTGCGTTGGCGAAGGCTTCATCCTAAACACAGAGGTAACCATAGTAAACCAAGGAAGCTACGCCGAAAATCTCAGCGCAACATTCTACGTCAACTCAACCATAATCGAAACAAAAACCATAACCAACCTACCTGTCGACGCATTAACAACTCTCACCTTCACATGGAACACCACAGGCTGGTCTAAGGGCAACTACGCCATAAGCGCTTATGCTGAACCAGTTCAAGGCGAAACCGACACAACCGACAACACCTACGTCGACGGCACCGTTGCGGTAATACCCCTTGTTGCAATACAAGCTCAAATCACTCTGAACGATCTACGAACAATCAACGTTTATGTAAATGGAACCTTTGTTTATGGCAATAACCTGACTGTTAAGTTCTACAGTTACTCCGGCACCTATGAAACAGAAACAACTATTTGGAGCGGAACAACTCCCGCATACATGGTTCTATCCATGAATGTGTCGCATCCACTTAACTGGCCCATAGAAAATGCAACCCTCGTACTTACCGATGAACATGGAAACATACTCCAAACAGTAACAACCTTCCTAGTTCGCCGAACCCACTTATTCAGCAGAATAACACAAATAGTCATAAGGTGGCCCTCCGCCTTATCCACTGAACGAATCACACTCTTCAAAGAGCTCACCGCCATAAGCAGACAGTGGCCCTACGCACCACCATAAACTTAAACAAAAACTTTCCCCTTTTTCCTATTTTTTGGTGATTATTTCTGCGTTTGCTAGGTGCTTCACTTTTCTTGGTTAGCCTTGTAAGGTGCTCTGGAACCGCTCTACCCATCTTCACAATGTAGTTGTTTTTGAGGCTTATTTGCCTCTCTTTTGGGCTTGGCAATCTATGCAGTAGGGAGCGCTAAATTTTGAAGTATTCTCTTCATCGAGAGTATGCTAAAAGACTTACATTACCTCATAATTTTCACGTTTTTTTAGCTAACAGTTTACAACTCAAACTTTTGCTTTGTTACTCCCACTGTCTTTCTTTCTTTGGCAGTGATCTCAAACAGTTTTTTCAATAGTTCTATATCCTCGCTTGTTTGTTTTACTCCTCTTCGACTCATAGCCCTCTTTTGCGTTTCGATGACTGACTGAAGATATAGCTCCACGGGTTTTGCGCCTAGGCTTCTTGCCCAAATAGTGAAGGAAGGAACGTCTTCGGTTACGAAGCCATGCACATGCGAAGCTAAGCCTATTTTTCTGCCCGTGTAAATCTGCGTTCCAATAGACGTTTTAACATAGTCGCCAATGAAGCATCCGACCTTCATTTGTCCAGTGTCCACTTTTCCTTCTCTAACTGTGACTTGAACATTTCCATAAGTGTTTTTTAGGTCCGAATTTGTTGTGGCGGCTCCAATGTTCACCCACTCGCCGATGTAGGCGTGTCCTATAAAGCCTGTGTGATACTTATTCGTATAGCCTTGAATAATTGTTTCTTCCAACTCGCCGCCAACACGACAAACTTGCCCAATGCTGCAGCCTTCCCTTATTAGCCCAGTGGCAATTATTGTCTTGTTTCCTATGTAGGTTGGACCGCTGATTCTTGAGCCCGAGTGCACAAGGGTTTCTTCCCCTATGTATATTGGGCCGTCTCTGGCGTCCAACGTAACGTAAGCTTCGACAAAAGACCCTTTACCCACGTACACGTTTTTTCTATCGCCGTATATTGCGACTCTATCGTCTATTCTTCCCTCACATTCTTTTCTGCTTAGCGCCAAATAGTCTTCTTTGATTAGTTCCGCATTTTTGTTAACTAAATCCCATGGATAAGTCAATAAAGACAGGTTTGCCGCCTCTAGAACCTTGCATTCTTTCATTAATTTTTCTGATGTTTTGCTGGTAAGGGGCTTAAGAAGTTCCTTTCCATATTTCCTAGCAACCTTCTCACTTAAACTGGCGAGAGCAATTCTCCCATGCTGCGTCACTGCAACATCTCTATCAAGCCTTTTTTCAATTATCTGTCTTACCTGTTCGTCTATGAGGAGGGTTCCGTTAATCAATAGAACTTCGTCGTCAATTAAGCCAAAATCGTTTATGGGATACGAAACCCGTTTTTTGAGGGGTGGCGCCAAATAGTCCCTTGTAAACAGGAGGATTCTGACTTCTGGATATGCCCTTTGAGTGCGTTCAAGAAAGGTGAACATTCCGCTTCTGCATTCAAAAACGGGCCTCGCATAAGTGAGGGGCAAAAAGTTTTCGTAGCTTTCGTCTTCAAACAGAGCCACAATCATTTTAATCATCCCTTCGACGAATTATACTAAATCCTAATTTATACCGTTTATTTTCTTCCCATGTAGACCTTTCCACGCTTTAACAGTCCTCGAACGAAATATTAATTATCTTAGACAGAATAAAGCTTGTTTAAAAGCTATTGCTTAACTAGGCAGAAATCATGAGGTGCGGCTGATGGTTGAAATATTTGGTTGCGTTCTCAAGGACGAAAACGCAGCGCCAGTTATTCACGCCGCCTTAAAAAGGCTTGAGTATAAGGGCTATGACTCCGTTGGCGAGGCAACTATCCATGAAAACAGGCTTTTCATGAAGAAGGATCAAGGCAAAGTTGATGCTGTTCACGCATTATACAACTTAGATGATCTTCCAGGCCGAGTAGGTGTAGGTCACATAAGATGGGCTACGCATGGGGCTCCTTTAAAGGTGAACGCTCACCCTCATGCCGACTGCAATGAGCAGATCGCCGTTGTTCATAATGGGATTATTGAAAACTTTCTGGAGCTTAGGAGCGAACTTGAGGGTCGCGGGCATGTCTTCCGGTCTAAGACTGACAGCGAGGTGATTCCTCACCTAATTGAAGAGCGGCTTAAAGAGGGCTTAAACTTCAATGAGGCAGTGAGGGAAGCCATAAACAGACTTGAAGGTTCCTACGCCATGGCGGTCATTTCCGTTAAAGAGCCTAACAAGATTTTTTGCGCCAGAAATGAGAGCTCTCTGGTTGTTGGCGTCGCCGAAAACGCTGTTTACTGCGCATCGGACGTTTCCTCTTTTCTTCCATTAACAAACAGGTCCGTCATAGTTGAAAATGGAGAACTTGCAATCCTAAGCGAGGGAGAACTTGAAATACGAAAAATTGCTGACTGGAGCCTCGTGTCAAGAAAACCTAAAATCATTGACTGGACACCCGAAATGGCGGGAAAACATGGCTATCCACACTTTATGTTGAAGGAGGTTCATGACCAACCACTTAGCCTCAGAAACACGCTTAGACTGCAGGAACAATACTTAGAGCTCATGACCGCCTTTCTAGACCGCGCCAAAGAAGTCTTCCTCGTGGCTTGCGGGACCTCATACCACGCCTGCCTAGCGGCTTCCTACATGTTTTCTAAGTTGGCTTTTCTGGCGACCCACCCAGTTTTTGCATCGGAATTCATTGAACAACAGGGAAAAGCCATCAACATTGACAGCACCATTCTTGCGGTGAGCCAGTCCGGAGAAACAGCCGATACGCTAGCCGCCGTAGAACACGCGAGGCTTCACGCCGCCACTATTCTAGGATTAACTAACGTTGTTGGATCAACTCTAACCCGCGTTTCCCGAGTCTATTTATGTCCACAGTCAGGTCCAGAGATAGGGGTTGCAGCCACAAAAACCTTTACTGCCCAGCTTTCTGTACTCGCTCAGCTTTCATTAAGGCTTGCCAAGAAAAGGGGTAAGGTCTCTCACATAGAAATTGAGCAGCTTGAAGACAAACTAGAGCAAATTCCAGATATCGTTGAAACTTTTCTCAAAACTCAAGAGGAGAGGATAAGGCAAATTGCAAGAAAATACAAAGAGGGGAAATGCTTCTTCTTTTTGGGTAGGGGAATAAGCCTAGCCACTGCTTTAGAGGGCGGACTGAAACTCTTAGAGACTAATCAGATTCCTTCAATAGTCTATCCAGGAGGAGAAAGCGAGTACGGGCTCGCGGGCTTAATTGAAAAAGGCTTCCCCATGATTTTCATCTGCCCCAAGGATGAGACCCATAAAAAAATGGTAGACGACATTGCGGAAATGAAGGCTAGGGGAGCGTCCATCATCGCCATAATTGAGGAAGGAGACGAAGAGGTCAAAGCCCTAGCCGACGACTACATCGAAGCAATGAAGGACATACCTGAAGTTCTCTCGCCGATTTTAGGCGCTGTCGCTCTGCAACTATTCGCATACTGCATGGCGGTTGAGAGGGGACTTAACCCAGACATGCCTAGGCACTTAACCAAGGCGGTCACTGTTAAATAATATTCTGATATAAGTTTACTGGTAAAGTACGAACGAATCATTTGCTCAGAATTAGTGTTATTATGCATATGAAGTATGTGATAAAGCCCATGATACATAATATAATCCATATGTAGTATGAGAATGGGCCTGAGTAGATTTTTGGAAGCGCAACGTTCGTCATAAAGTAGAGGTACAAGATTAAAGCTATTGTTATGCCTACCGCCGCAAATATTTTCTTCTTCATCTTTCTTCTTCCTCTAAGCCTATTATAGGCAATTTAGGTATTACATTTTTAAAACATAGAATCTGGCGATATCCCCCGCAAACTCCCCTTTTTTCTTTTTTAAGGAACCCCCATAAAATCTTTGTATCGCTTCACCTCCCTTGCTATGAATGACCTCAATGTTTATAGAATTGCCTATGAAAGAAGATAGTTGGTTGTCATGTCTGTACTGTCTTTCAGATGTCTCCGTTGTGGAGAGTGTTGCAGAAAACTGCGTAAAGAGCACGATCCCGGAGTAATTCAGGGATTGTTCTTATTTCCAAAAGAGGTAAAACTAGTAGAGTCTTTGGCAAAAAAGCGGGGTTTGACCATAAGTATTAAACCCCAACAAGCCATTGGGAAAATAAAGCATGGAAAACCGAGGCTGAAAAGAATTATCTCATACCAGATTGCTGACCCGACATGTCCTTTCTTTGATGAGAAAACGAATGCTTGTACCATTTATGATGAACGCCCGACCGCATGCCGAGCTTTTCCAATTACCTGGATTAAACATGATACGATTGTATTGGCTCCAGATTGCACATGGTCTAGGAAACATGGCGCCAAACCACATGAACGACTACTTATAGAAGGTATAGACGAAGAACTGAGATCTGTCAGCCGAATTGTGTCATATGTCATGAAAAACATTTGGGTGGACTCCTCGCCGTACGGATTGGGGTACAACCTTAGAATTAATGCATGGCAAAGAGGGTTAAAGAAGAAAGAGTAAGGTTAAAGTCGAGGTTAGTTTGTACGTGCCTTTATAAAGCATTTTTTCCTGGCGCCAAGCCCATAGAAAGGATGTCTTCCATAATGATAGTTCATAAAATTAGGGTTCTATACCTATCACTAAGATGGGAACTAGGAGGGATCTCTTTATGGCTTCGATTTTCCTAGCGGTGCTTTCTCTAGAATTGTGCCATATGTGGCCGAAGGATTCCGGGTTTTCTGTTGCGACTATTATGCCGGCAGGTATGTATCCGTTTGAGTAGTCAACCAGGAACTTGAAGAAGTCTGCATACACGAGCCGTTCATGCCCGATCTCAATTTCTATTGGAACATCTTCTTTGATTAGATCATATTTTAGATCTGGAATAGTGAAATGCGACCTCTCTCTTTCCCAACCAGCTTCAATAAAGAACCTTTGGATTTGACTATGTAAGTTTCGTTGAGCACCTCTACCAGCATTTAGTGCTAAAGATCTTGTCTCATCATTAAGTATAGACAGAACTTCGTCAAGCGCGCTCTGCCTTCTGGATGCCAGAATGCCGTGAGCATTGCGGTAATCGTAAACATCCATTATTCTCATATAATGCCTCTACAAAATATTTTTGATAATAACTTAAGAATCTTGCCTTTTCATATCTTCGTTGCGGTTTCCTTCTCGGCTTCCTTCTGATTTCCTTCTCTCAGAAACTGGAAAATAAGTTCAACTAAAATTGATGTGCCAGCTCCGAATAGTACTCCAGAAATGAATGTTCTCAAATCTCTCCCATTAGCACGCTTTTCATAGACATATTCTACCCTCACTGATGCTAAAGGCGGACCCTGCGGATCTGATTTAGCATCTACGATCCAAGAGTTCCATATTCTTCCGTTGAATGTATGAACTTTGCTTGTCGATGGGTTGTACAAGGTAGCCCTACAGCCTAGTGGATCTGAGATTGAAACACGAGTATAGGAGAAAGCGGGTGGATCGATAATTTTGTCTGGCAAGTTTGGCTGAATTACTCGAGTGTCAGTAAAACCGATGGGGACTATAACATCAAACGCGTCAAATGAGGTCCATCTTAAACAATTCTCCCATGTGAAATCGAGTGTTAAACCCAAGGATAGACCTGTCTGAGGTTGTAGAGGTATCGAAATATAAGAACAGTCGAGGCTCTGGTTATAGTAAGGTAATGATTGCACGTTGTAGGATAGAAATGAGGCTTTAGAGTTTCTTACCTTATATGGGATCACGAATATGAGAGTGTCATTACTTGTTGTATTCTCTTTAAGAGTCAGGTCAATGTAAAGTTCGCATTTAGCACTTGAATTGATCGTTGAGATATCATAAACAAGGAAAAAGAAACGGTTCAGGGAATCAGGATACGGGACTGTAGATAGAATCGTTATTCCAACCGGGATATTCTCTATTCTTGAATGAGTGAAAAAAATAGGATATACAAAGAATAAGGCAAAGCCACACAATACTAATCCCACTACAAATAACAGTATCTTTCTAGCTTTCGATGATTTAGACGACATTTACGTTCACTTTCTTTGGAAATTTGACATCATAAAGATAAAGATATTTAGGATGGTTAAATAATTTCTTCGACTCAAAAGCCTTTTTTCATCTAATGATTCCATGTTAGATTTTCATGGCGGCATTTTAATGAGAAGAGTCCTAAAGTCTTCTCTAAGATTCTGCGAGTTTGCGTAACATTGTTTATTGTTCATCAATTGGAAAAATGCATTGTTAATCAAATAACCCGGGTGTCACACCCTATATATAGCCCCCACTCTAGTGTCGCCGAGGGCAAGGGTGACGGCACAACGGCAATATTCCAAGTTTGCACGAAAATTTTGATACTGATTTTTTCTAATACCCCCCTCCCCCTTCTATTGTGTCACAAAAGAGAAAAATTATTGCGACACAAATCAGGTCTTCTTAGTTGTTGCTGTTTTAGGGATATTTGCCGTTTTGTGTCATAATGCGCTTCTATTGTTCATTGAATAGAGGGCGTGTCTTCCCTAGATTTGTCGGACAATAACTTTTCCCTTTTATCGGACAATGGAGGCTTTGATCTTGAATCAGATCTTCCGTAAGCCTAAGATGCTCAAAATTTAGGTATTAAACACAGAAATAAGGTGTTACATTTTTATGCTCCAAAGCACTTATTATTTATAAAGGCTACTTGGGAATCGGTTAATATGCCACGCTATAACGACCTAGAACATAAAGCCCTACAGGTAATCATGAGTGTTGGAGACCGAGGCATTCTTCAATCTGAACTATGGCGAAAAATGGACGCCACAAGCAGAGAAGGCTCAAGAATATCCATTAAGCTGGCAAATAAAGATTTAATCCGCCGGGAACGAGAGCTTTGGCAGGGACGCTGGACATATAGGCTTTATCCGAAAAGGCAACCCGCATCCATAGACTCGATACTTGACTGCCCCTGCCTAACTTGTCCAGACGATGCTAGATGCGGAGCCTGGAGCGCAATTTCGCCAAATGAATGCGACAAATTAAACGGATGGATTCTTGGCCTCGTACAGAAGGGAGCGAACTCGCCGCCGGGTGAAAGCTGATTTTGCCAAAGGCATGGGTCCATGAAAGAAAAAGGGAATATTATTACCGAAAGGCAAAGGAAGAAAGGTATAGGTCCCGTGCGGCTTACAAACTTCTTCAAGCAGTAAATAAATATGGGTTCATGGATTCTGGCAACGTGGTAATTGACTTAGGCGCTGCTCCGGGAGGTTGGCTACAAGTCTCAAGAAATGTTGTGGACAGCAAAGGATTCGTTTTAGGCGTGGACCTTAAACCCATTAGTCCAATCGAATTTCCCAATGTGCTCACCATCACTGGAGATATAACTGACCCACAAACAATCGAACGCATTAAGGAGCTTTTGCCCCGCTCGGCTGATGTTGTAGTTTCAGACGTTTCGCCGAGCATTTCGGGAATATGGGAGCTTGACCACGCCCGCCAAGTCGACCTTGCAAGAAGGTCTATGCAAATTGCCACTCTACTCCTAAAGCCTCGAGGAAATTTCTTCGTCAAAGTGTTTCAAGGCGACATGCTGAACGAATTTATTAAAGAGGTTAAGCAAAATTTCCAGTTTGTTAAGTTTGTCAAGCCAAAGGCAAGTAGGGCGAAAAGTGCGGAAATATACGTGCTCGGAATGGGGCTAAAACAAGCTGGTCAATAATTAGCCTTGAAGAAGCCATTTAAGCGGAATGTCTTGATAGGCTCCATCGTGCAGCGTTCTACGTATAGTGATTGGAAGTATTCCGCTTTCGAGTTCCTTAATAGCAATGTCAATGGGATTTGAAAGGCTTTCAGAAGGCTCTACAAGGATAGGTGCACCCATGGCTATCTGAAGCGCCCTAGATCCCACTATCCGAGCCCTCTCAAAACGGGTGAGCTTAGGAGGCCCAATGGAAATTTCCTTTTCTTTGCTGGGCGTTTTTTTAGAACTCTCCAGCGCCCTCAGGCCCCATTTCAGGACCTTTCGGCGGTGTTGGCGGAGCCTTCATTTTTCCAGCCGCGATTACGTCGTCGATCTTTAGGATCATGGATGCAGCCTCGGTGGCGGATTTGATGATCTGTTTTTTAACTGCTAGGGGTTCGTATACGCCTACCTCTTTCATGTTCTTCACTTTGCCCTCAACGACCTCTATTCCGGCCCAAGTTTCGCCTTTCTCGTGTCGAGCCCGAAGCTCTGATAGAATGTCGATGGGGTCGAGTCCAGCGTTTTCGCCTAAGGTGATAGGAACAGCTTCAAGGGCCTCCGCGAAGCCCATTACGGCTAACTGCTCCCTGCCTGGAAGCGTCTCTGCATATTTCCTAAGCGTCCTAGCTACTTCGAGTTCTGGCGCTCCTCCTCCAGCCATGATTTTTGGTTCTTCTACCACGTCTCGCGCAACGCATAGGGCGTCATGTACTGAGCGTTCTGCTTCTTCGACGATTCGTTCAGTTCCGCCCCGTATGAGGATAGCAACCGATCTGGGGTCCTTGCAACCTTCAATAAAAGTCAGTTTGTCGTCACCGATTTTTCTTTCTTCCACGATCTTGGCGTAGCCGAGGTCTTTTTTGGTCATATCATCCAAGTTTGTAACGACTTTCCCTCCAGTCGCTTTAGCGAGTTTTTCCATGTCGGATTTCTTTGCTCGACGCGCCGCCAATATGCCCTTTCGCGCTAGGAAGTGTTGGACTAGGTCGTCTATGCCTTTTTGGCATATGAGCACGTTGGCGCCTTTCTCAGCGATTTTCTCCACCATTTCTTTCAGCATATTCTCTTCTTGGTGCATGAAGGCTTCCATTTGGTCTGGGCTTTCAATGTTGACTTTGGCGTCAAATTCTGTTTTCTCAATCTCAAGCGCACAGTCCAATAGAGCGATTTTGGCGTTTTCCACGCGTTTCGGCATGCCCGGGTGGACAACTTCCTTGTCGATCACGAGCCCCTCAATGAGTTTCGTGTCAGTTAGAGATTCGCCAGCTTTCTTCTCTACCATAATGTCGTCTATGTCCACCTTATATTGGTCTTCAACCTTTTGGGCAACGTGTAGAACCGCTGAAGCCGCTATTTCGGCTAGGTGCTCCCTGTTTTCGGCGACTAGCTTACTAGCCATGGAGGTCATGGCGACCTTCTTTATGTGCTCTTTGTCAGTGGGCTTCACGGGAATAGCGATTTTTTCAAGGGTTTCAAGGGCTTTTTCGGCTGCTTTTCTGTATCCGTCAATGATAACCGTTGGGTGAATGTTTTTCTCTATGAGGTCTTCCGCCTTTCCCAGCATCTCTCCAGCCACGATCACGGCGGTAGTGGTTCCGTCGCCTACTTCATCGTCCTGAGTCTTAGCGACCTCCACCATCATCTTCGCGGCAGGATGCTGAATGTCCATCTCGTCGAGAACGGTGCGTCCGTCACTTGTGATGGTGACATCGCCGAGGCTGTCTACAAGCATTTTGTCCATACCCTTCGGCCCAAGTGCACTCTTCACAGATTCCGCCACAATCCGAGCCGCCATAATATTAGCGTGCTGAGCTTCTCTCCCTCTCGATCTGCTTGCCCCTTCCCTCAATATAAGAACAGGAGTTCCAGCAAGTTGAGGTGCAGACATATCCACAATTTCTCCCTAATTTTGCGAAAGACTAGGAGAACGCCATTGCCATATAAATTTTGCCCTAACGCGTCAAACTTTAGAAATTTAGGAACCTTAAAATTCGTCTAAGTTATTAACTCTGCTAATAAGTGCATGAAAGGAGCCCACTGAACTTGAAAGGCGCACATCTTTCCAGCAAGGCCTTAGGGCTTACGATAATCTTCACTGCAGTGTTCTCCTTTGTTCCAAGTTCATTGGCTTCTGAAATGGTTATTTCAGCTTCAACATCTGGCCTATACCAATACGCGTTCTTCGTTAACGAGGACGGTTTTACAAACGTTGTCGTGGATTACACTAGCTCTGGTAGCGGTTCATCTTGGGTTTTTGTACCTAAATTCTCTAGCTGGAGTAAGACCGTCTCATCTGGTAACATAAACATAATAAGCGAAAACAAATCAACAAAAGACGTAACTGGCGTTGATTACTACTTTTATCAAGCATTCGAATTTTCGTACTCTGGATCGTTCACAATGGAGATTCAATTTAATATGAGCGCCGGAGCCTTGATCATCGAACCTCGTGGGATATTTTTCTCGCCTCAAATAGGCTTTAAGGAAGGAGAAAACGGACAGGCTGAGGTTATTTTGCCGAGTGATTACAACATAAAAAGCGATAAGGCGCTCGCCATCGGACTCAGAAACTATCAAGGGATTGTAAGCCCCTCTTTACACTCTGTGAGTTTTCTTCTCAGCGAGAACTTGATAAGGCTGCAAGTTGAATTTTCAACGAAGAACACAACGCCGGATTTAATTCCGAGTACAAAGGGCATTTTCACCTTTACAGCCGTGAGGAGATACGAAAGCTACGGCTCCGAAATCCTAAACTTTTCAAACAGCGTTTACAGCAACCTTACAGAATTGTTTAACGTTAATCTTACAAGCATTAACGCAACCTTCTTCATCCCAGACTTCGACGAATTCCTCTCCGTTGGCGGATACGTCCCCCTAGAAAAAACAGGTATAACTACTCCATTCGAAAAAGTTGGCGACATACACATAAACGTGTTTTTCGTCCGCGCCGCGAGAGGCGTTATTGAAATTATAGCCCTACATGAGCTTATCCATCACTTCCTTTTGCAGGCGGGAATTTCTCCAAGCAATCTTCTCTGGTTTCATGAAGGCATGGCGCAGTATACCAGCATCGAAGTAGTTGACAAGCTAGGATACGAGGGAGCAGTAAATGAGAGGGAGAGGCTGGAGGAAGCCGCGTCACAACTTATTATAAACACGGTTCCTTTGCAGGACTGGAGTCCCGAAAACCAGCCGACAAACGTAGGCGCCTATTATGCGGCTTCATACTATGTTGTCAGTAGACTAGCCGAAGAATACGGCGGACTAAAATATTATGCGGACTTCTTTAAGACAATAGGAGAAAAACCCATAGTTGACAACGATATTCTCGCATACCACTTAAGTTTGGCGGCTAACGCCTCAGTTGTGCCAGCGCTTAGGAGTTGGGGCTTCAACGTAGCCGACATGTATATCTCGTCAATACTCATAGAGGAGGCGAAGAGCGCAATAAACGGCTTAAATCCAATATTCCAGCCTTTTAAGTTCATGGCTGAACAATTTTATGAGCAGGGGCTCATAAGCCTCGAAAAAGGCGACATTGAAACAGGAAACCTATGCTTGAGAATTGCCATTTTCCTAGCGAAGTGGGCGCCTCTCCTAACCTTCATAATTGTGGCAGCCATATCAGCAGCCATCATCTACGTTTTTCAGAGGAAAGCGTTGCCTAAACCAGAAGTTCCAACAATTTTTGAACCAATCAGTTAAACAGAGTATTGCAATGATAACGAATGGCTTCTGACCTAATGCCGATATGAACATAAAGATTACTTAACTTTTACAAACCTACTTTACGGTAAATTTTCTCCCTATTCCTTTCAGCTTGCTTTATTATCTCGCTGTATAAATTGTTCCCATGGGAATCAATGGCTACGGTGAGCGGTCCAAAATTCTCAACTTCAAGGACCCAGAGAGCCTCTGGCATACCTAGATCAAGCCACTCCACATCCCTAACTTTCTTAACCAATTTTGCGGCAAGTACGGCTGCGCCTCCAGTGAACGCGCCGTAAACAGCGCCAAAACTTTTCATAGCTTCAGTTGTTTTTGGTCCCATTCCGCCTTTGCCGATCACAACCCTAACGCCTAAAGCCTTTATGAGTTCGCCTTCAAACGGTTCCATTCGCATGCTGGTCGTCGGACCCGCCGCAACTACTTTCCATTTTCCCTGCTCCTTTTTTACGATTGGACCACAATGGAAAACCGCTAATCCTTCTGTTTCAATGGGCAAATTTTTTCCTTCCTCAATGAAATTTAGCGCTCTTTTGTGGGCTTCATCACGCGCTGTAAATATTGTTCCCGTTATGTACACGGTGTCATTTACCTTGAGTTTCCGCATGTCTTCTTCCGAGATTGGGGTAGTGAGTTTGAAAAACGCCACTTTCTCACCTCGCCCTATGAGTTAGATATTCAACGGTTCCATCTGAATTGATGCGTGCCGATGCCCTTCTTGCAGCCCAACACTGAAACGCTACGGCTACGGGATACGAGGACGGATGCCTATGCGCCCACTCAATTTTCACGTCTAAAACCGTGAATTTTCCACCCAGCCCCATGGGCCCTATTCCAGTCATGTTCGCCGCTTCGTATAACTTTCTTTCAATTTCCGCTATGTTCGAGTCAGGATTCGGCTCACCTATAGGCTTCAGCGAAGCCGCCTTAGCTAGCTTCATTGCAATGTCAGCGCCTCCGCCTACTCCTACGCCTACGATTGTTGGGGGGCAGGGCTTACCACCAGCTCTAATTATGGCGTCGACGACGAACCTCTTTAAGCCCTTTACACCTTCACTCGGCTCCAACATGCCCAACGCTGAGACGTTTTCCGATCCGCCTCCCTTAGGCATGGCAGTTATTTCTAGGCTGTCTCCCGGCACGATTTCCCAATGTATATAAGGGACGAATCGTCCCAGGTTGTTTCCCGTGTTTTTCTGAGTAAATGGGTCTATGGCGTTTGGGCGCAGCGGTACTTCTTCAGTGGACCTTTTCGTGGCTTTACGAAGAGCTTCCTCAATTTTGCCTAGGCGTTTTGCCCGGGCTCCAGCTTTAACATAGAAGTTGATTGTTCCTGTGTCTTGGCAAATTGGAGTTTCCGTTTTCTCCGCTAATTCGATATTGCTTAGTATAGTCTCCAACTGAGTTTTGCCTGTGTCGCTCTCCTCTCCACGATATGCCTTTCGAAGGGCTTCCTTTACGTCTTGAGGCAATTCTGTGACTGCAAACCGCAAAAGTTTAACTGCAACTTTTTCAACGACATCTTTAGTTTCTAAAATTTTCGCCCCCTTGAAGTGCATAATTTAAAATTCTTAATCCAGTAATCTCCTCTTTTTCTTATGTACGCATTTTTAGTTTTCGTTAATTTTGACGCTTCTCAATTTGCTTCTTATATTATCGATTTGTTCCGCCGTTATGTCTTCTATTATTTTCTCCATTTCTAAGACAAACTTGCGTGCAAATTCCACGTTTCTTCTAATTTTCCCCTGTTCAAGTTCCTTAGTTACATAATACTGAACATCTATCCTTGTTTCCTTAGCTTGCGAAATGTCAATAACTAGATTTTCCTTTAGAATTCCGTTTCTTGCGAGCAATCTTGCAACCACAATGCTGCAGTCATGGATTTCTGATTTGATGCCTAGTTTCATTAGCAAGGCATAAAGCGCAAAGTATCTTGCATAATAGGCGGTTATCAGAATCCAATCGGTTTCCTTGATTTGAAGAGCCGCATTCATAGTGTTCAAGGAGCTTCTTGCTTTCTTTAAGTATTCCTTTACCAGATTTTCATTTGGATCAATTATTTTTATGCCCCTTTTCTGTTTTAAGCACCAGATTAGGCTCCTATCTTCCAACGTAATGCCTCCATAACAAATTAACGAACACTTCTGGGTTTTGCAAAATTATATGGCTCTTTACAACCTCTCTTATCAGCGCGTCTCTTGTTCTTAGGCCATCATTAAAATTCTCGACAGTAGCGGTTTTTACACTGATTTCTTTGCCGTAAATTTTGCCAATTTTTTTAACTTCGCCCTTTTGAGTTTCTGAAAGCTTGCCAAGATAGAATAAATCCACATCGCTAGCTTCGGTTGCGTAATTTTTTGCATAACTACCAAAAAGCACAATTGAACTCGTTGTATCCAAATCAAACAGCTGCACTGAGATTTTTTTGATTAGGAAATTCTTTTCAAGGTATTTTATTGTTTCTAGCTTCTCGGCGATTATGAGATAGTCTTTGGTTATGATATTGTCGGGGTTAAGCAAGTACTCTTTGTTCTTTCCTACTTTCCTAGAAATCAGTATTTTGTTTCTTTCTAGTCGTTTTAAATGTGGTAGGAGTGTCACATGACTGGTGTCAAGCAGCTTAGCCATAGCCCTTGCATGAAAGCTTTTGTGGTAGTCGCTTCTATACAAGCCCATTATAACAAATTCATAATTGGTAATTTTTTCTTCCATATGGAAAGAATTACTACCGATAATATTTAAGAGTTTTGAAAAGCTCAGTGAAAATGAGCGCCCACCACGCGATATAATTATATTTAATAATACATTCTTTTCTAGCCTGAATGGTCATTGAACATGTGAAAAGCATCACACCAACAATGGAACATCAATGCCTCTATTTAAGCTGAGTATCCCTAAAAGCAAAATATCAACTTCTTAGAGAACTATTAGTTTCACTCTTCACTCTCAAGAAAATTCTGTTCTTTTCTTCGTCTAACTTAAATACGTGCACCCCAGATTTTCTTGCATCTATTAATCGAGGCTTTAAATTGACCGACGAAGAAGAAGTTTCGTTAACGAAAAAGAAGTATGAGCATCTTGAGGACCTGCCTGGAGTTGGACCTACAACCGCTAAAAAACTGCGGGAGCTGGGCTTCCACACTGTGGAAACCTTGGCGACGGCAACAGCCAAAGAGCTTGAGCCAGCCGGCATCGGCGAAAAGAGGGCATTTGAAATCATTTGTGCGGTGCGGTCTTCCATTGCCCTTCCCTTCATTCGTGCCGATGAGTTACTGAAAATGCGTCAAAGCGTTTTGCGCCTAACTATTGGAAGTAAAGCAGTTGATGAACTCTTAGATGGGGGAATTGAAACCCAAACTATAACGGAGTTTTATGGAGAATACGGAACGGGTAAAAGTCAAATCTGCCACCAATTATGTGTTAATGTTCAGCTTCCTCCAGAGAGGGGCGGTTTAGGGGGCGGAGCCCTATATGTGGACACGGAGAACACCTTTCGAACCGAACGCATTGTTCAAATGGCTGAGCACCTGAGGCTTGATCCCAATGAGGTCGTTAAGAACATTATCTTTGCTGAGGCGTACACGTCGGACCACCAAATGTTTCTCATAGATAACGCGGACGAAGTTGTTAAGGAGAATAACATACGCTTAATCATCGTGGACTCTTTGACCTCCCACTTTAGAAGCGAGTACCTAGGCAGGGAAATGCTGGCTGAGAGGCAACAGAAACTCAACAAGCACATGCATAAACTAATTCGGTTAGCTAGGGCTTTTAACGCAGCCGCAGTTGTGACAAATCAGGTGATGGCTAAACCAGACATTTTCTTCGGCGAAGCTGTGCATCCTGTTGGAGGGCACATTGTGGCGCACACAAGCCACACGCGCGTTTCTCTTCGAAAGCCTAAGCGTGGTCCAATAAGGATCGCTCGCCTAGTTTCAAGTCCCTATTTGCCTGAAGGCGAAAGAATATTCAAGGTTACCGAAAACGGAATAGAAGACGTAACAGAAGAGGATAGGCAGAAACAGGAATAAAGGCATATTTCATATTCGTCGGCGGGGGCTTAAAGTTGCCTATTTCGCCAACTTTCGTGACCCGTTTCCTACAGCTTGTAACAGAGAAGCGCTTCGCTGAGGCGGAGCGAGTGTTTGAACGTTTAAGGGAAAACGCGCAGAAAACCGAATGGAACATGGGCTATCTTAAAGCCTTGCACGGCATGCTTTTAGCCCAAAAACTGAATGACGATCGTTACGTGTTCATTTTAAACGCGAATTTGAACAATGCGAAAGAGCTTAAAAAATATCGTAATGAGTTTTTGAAGCATGCTAAAAATGTGCTTCACGCAGACTACGATCGCGGATTCTTCTCCGCCTGGGCTGAGTACATGCGTGTTCTGCTAAAGATGAAGCCTGAAGAAACGCGGATCCAGGAAACGGGCAAGGCTGCGGAAAAAGTCGCATACATGCAGCGGACTTTAGACGCTAGTAATCTACCTTAACCAGTTGGATGCGTAAGGCTATAGAAAACAATCCATGCAACAATCCATGTTAGGAAGTAGGCGCCTATTCCCGTTGTAAACACCTTAGACGATTTTTCAACCTTGGCGATAAACAACTGCTTAAGAAAGTAATTGGTAATCACGTAGAAAAGCATGCCCAAGGATAGTCCGTTTAAAAAATTGTTAAATCCGAAGACAACGCAGAGCGCACCAGCTACGATGCCTAAGCAGACCCTAGTCCAATAAATAACACTTAAAGGCTTCAATTAAATCCCTTAATTTTTTATTGAACCCCTTTATTGGCATGCGGGCTTATTTACGTTTACGGAAGATTTTGGCTCTGCTCCATGCAATGCTCGATATTATGGCTGGTAGTGGAGCCCACGGGCAATAGATGCAGCATGCCGTCCAGAAGGCCTTACCCCAAAGCTTCGGCTTAATCCCTTCTCCTCATTTTTGGCGAATCCGCCTTGAGCTGGCTCTCTTCAGGTGGCGGTCCACATTGGCGCGCCGTGGCTTCCCTGACTCCAAGGAGGACCACCCCAGCGTTTCAGCCGTCTCCTTGAAGCACTCGGCGCAGACCCGACGGATCACTCGGTCTAGAAGGATGCTTCGTCTGTATTTGGGCGTGAACTGGAGGTAGTAGTTGGCCTCGTCAACGCTGTGGCGACCCCTGATCAACTCCATACGAATCACCTCTCCTCGCCGGCGGGAGTACAGCCTCCGCTATTCTCAGGATTCAATGGAGCGGCAGAAGGCTCTCGTGTCGTAGAATTGCATCCTCAGGCTTTAGCCTGATGGGTTCATGGTGAACTAAAAGAGAGCCTAAACGACTGAAAATCAACACCAAAACGCAACGTTTAAACTAAACAGAATCGTATTAAATAGTATGGTAAAACGATTGTAAAGGAATGAGCTTTTGTGAGCCAGGTCTCAGTCAACCATGCCAAGCACATAATTGGATCACCCCATGATTTGAATAAAGCTAGCCTAGACTCGGTGACGAGGATTGTTAAAAATGTTGTTTACGCCTCCTGTGATTTTGAGAACCTTGTTGCGAACAAGAGTGTACTAATAAAACCTAACCTGGTTAGACCTATCCCGTTTAAGCTCTGCACCACCACTGACCCGAGGGTCATATACTCCGTTGCCCTCCTGGCGTGTGAAGCTGGAGCTGCAAAGGTCACTGTAGGTGAAAAGCCCGGCTGGAAATTGTCTGCAAGATCAGTTTTTGAGACCATTAAGGTTGGGGAAGTCCTTAAGGACCTCGATGTGGAAATTTGTTATTTTGATGAAGAAGAATGCTTAGAGGTTAACATACCGAACGCCAGAATTTTTAATAGAGTCAGAGTCCCGAAGGTGGTGTTGGAAAGCGACGTAATAATTAACCTGCCCAAGATGAAGACACACATGCACACTCTTGTGTCCTTGGGAATAAAGAACCTCTACGGTTTGATTATGGATGACCAGAGGCTCCTGTATCACAGGAACGATCTCAACTATAAGCTCGTAGACATACTGCGGCTGAAGACGCCGTCCATAACTATTACCGACGGCATATGGCCCATGGAGGGCCAAGCCCCTCACTATGGAGAATCCGTTAAGGACTTCAACGTAATCGTTGCGGGAACCGACGTTGTCGCGACAGATGCGGTTACTTGCTCCATCATGGGCATTGAACCTTTTGAAGTTGACACGATAAGGATTGCCCACATGGAGGGTTTAGGCTGCGGAGACCTGAGACGCATCACGATTGTTGGAGATAAACCCGAGAGGATTAGAAAATACTTCAAACGGGCTTGCATCAGCTCCGCTGGAGTTTTTCCCAATGTCCTCTGCATAGAGGCGGGGGCTTGCCTAGGATGCTTATCCAGCATCAGACACTCCCTAGATAGGCTGTTCCACGAGGGGAAACTGGAACGCCTAGAAAAGATAACCATCTACACGGGTAAACCCATGCCTGAGAGCCCCGCCATAGCAAATTATGAAGGTGATCTTTGGCTCGTTGGGAACTGCGCCTGTGAACTTTTATACGCACAGCGCACCGGGATGAAACGTGGTAACATCGTCCCAGGGTGCCCGCCTTACATAGCTGACCTATATGACGCCCTTTGTACGGAGTATAAACTCTAAATTGTGAAGGGAAAAGGACATGAGCCTTGAGAGGGAGTATCTAGAGCGGCTCAAGTCAGCGGTCAGATTCGCCTACAAAAATGTGCCGTTATACAGAGAAAGGATAGGCGAAAAAGCAGACATTCAATCCCTTGAAGACCTACGCCGTTTGCCTATTTTCAGCAAAACCGACTTTGAGAACCAGCCTATATCTCAAATAATAGGGGTTCGCCGGGACAAACCTGGCATAAGTTTCGCTACGTCTGGAACAAAGGGCCGCCCATTTTTCACTTTCCTTACCTATGAAGACTTTAAAGAATGGTTGGTCCCCAAGGCTCGCGACGCCTTGAAAAAATTCCTTGGAATCACCAGTTCAGACATTGTGGTAAATACATTTGGATTCGGGTTAATCCAACCCGGCAACGAGTACACCTTTGGGGTAATGGAGGCCGGGGCTCAGGTTTATCCCGTTGGACCCGGGGCATTAACCCCTAGCCGGGAAACAATCCGCATAATAAATGACCATGATGTCACAACGGTTCTTGCTACACCTTCCTATGCTCTCAGGCTAGCCGATGTAGCATCAGAGATGGATGTGGATCTGCCTGGGTTAAAAATAAGGCGGCTCATGGTTACGGGAGAAACCTTAACTCCGGCGGCACGGAGCAGAATTGAAAAGTCTTGGGGAACTGAAGTGTTTAACTTTTTTGGAATGGCTGAAGTTGGCATTGCCGCTGCAGAGTGTAGATTCCACCTTGGTCTCCACTTTCTCTCAGACTACCTTTTCCCCGAGGTGATTAACCCCAAAACACTCTCGGTTCTGGAGCATGGTGAGATAGGTGAGATGGTTGTAACAACACTAGACAAGTTTGGCATGCCTTTTATCCGATACAACACGCGGGACCTCGTCTCCATAAGACATGAAATTTGCCCATGCGGTTTTTCAGGTATGTCAATTATAGAACACCATGGCAGAAGTGATGGGATGATAAAGATAAAAGGGAAAGGCGTGTATCCAGCCTATATCGAGCAGGTACTCCTAAACACCCCTGAACTGGGCTCCGAATATCAAATTATTGTGGAACACGGAACCTATGGGGATCGAATCCTAGTCCGAGCGGAAACCCAGCGAAATTTCCAAATTGACGAGACCCTAAAGAAAAGGGTTGCGGATAGAATGAGGGAAGAGTTAGGTGTCAACCTCGAAATCGAAGTATTAAACTATGGAAAGTTGCTCCGTGAAGGCGGATGGAAGGCTAAAAGGGTTGTAGAGACTGGTGTTCGGTAGGACTTTAATCGTTGATTTAGCGAAAAAAAGGTTCCATCTTAAGCTGATAGGGGCTGAAGTCCTCAAACTCTTTGTTGGCGGTCGAGGCCTCAACTCCTTCCTCTTATATAACCTTTCACCTCGGTGGATCAATCCCCTCAGCCCCGACAACCCACTTATCATCAGTACAGGGCCTCTCACAGGAACGCCTGCACCAGCCGCGGCGCGCTTTACAATCACGGCAAAATCTCCAGAAACCGGAATCTTAGGTGGTGGAAACTGTGGAGGTTTCTGGGGCCCCATGCTGCGACGCTCCGGACTCGACACAATCATCGTTAGAGGCAGAAGCCCTCATCCTGTTTACCTCTGGATACACAATAAAGAACCTGAAATACGAGACGCAGCTGATCTTTGGGGTATGGACGCGGTGGAGACTCAAGACGCCTTAAAGAGGGTTCATTCGGGCTCGGAAGTCCTCTGCATCGGTCAGGCGGGCGAAAACCTCGTGAGGTTTGCCTGTGTGCGTACGGGGTTAAAGAATTCCTGCGGTCGAACAGGCATGGGTGCGGTGATGGGATCAAAGAATCTGAAGGCTATTGCCGTAGAGGGAACTGAGAAGGTGGAGACGGCCTTTCCTGAGGAGCTTTTAAGGGAAAGCAAATCCTACACGCGGAAGATACGAGAGCGAAAGGTAATCCAGACCATGTCTAAATATGGAACGCCATTCCTTATCAACATACTAAACAGTTTTGAAACCCTCGGAGCGAGGAACTTTCAATTAAACCTCTTCGAACACGCCGAAAATATCAGCGGCGAAGAATTGGTTTCCAAGTATTCTTTGAGGATGACCTCCTGTTTCGGTTGTCCGGTTCACTGCCGCCACCGCTACGAGCTTGATGGAGAGGTTGCAGAGGGCCCTGAGTTCGGCACCCTCGGTTGCCTTGGGGCCAAGTGCGGCGTGGGCGACATGAAGACGCTTTTGAAAGCTAACATCCTGTGCAACCGCTACGGGTTGGATACAATCACTACTGGCGACTTGATTGCCTGGGCCATGGAGTGCTGGGAAAAGAAGCTTCTAAGCGGGTTTGATCCTGAACTAAAGCTTAAGTGGGGTAACGGCGAAGCTGTACTGGCACTCATACGGAAGATCGCCCTGAGGGAGGGTTTTGGCGATGTCTTGGCTGAGGGTGGCATTAGGGCGGCTGATATCCTTGGGGAAGGGTGTAAACAGTATCTTGTGCATGTTAAAGGTCTGCCCGTAGAAGCTGTTGATGTGCGCTGGAACATGGGTTTCGCCCTCGGCTTGGTCACGGCCATGAGGGGCGGTGATCACTTAAACAGTCGCCCAACCCTGGAGAATCTGGGTCTGCCACCCGAGGTCTTGCAGAAGGTCTACGGCGGATATGTTTCCCCGGACCCTCAAAGCTGCGAGGGGAAACCCCTCATGGTGAAGTGGTCTGAGGAACTGTACGCCGTGACAGATTCTTTGGGCATATGCAGGTTTGTCAGTTTATGGAACAGCCCTAACCTCCTTAATTACGATGACCTCGCGAAGATGTTAACCCTCGTCACGGGCACGCAAGTTTCGGCAGAAGAATTGAGGACCGTAGGGGAGAGGATCGTCAACTTGGAGAGACTGTATAACATAAGGGAGGGGGTCACCGCAAGGGATGACTCTCTCCCGCCGAGGTTCTATGAAAATCCTCAGACGGGAAGGAAAAGCGCCTTAACGAAGGATAAATTGAAGTCTATGTTACGAGAGTACTACAGGATACGGGGGTGGTCTAAGAGGGGGGTTCCAAAGCGGACAAAAATCGTGGAACTCCGAATTCAGCGTCGACCTTTCACTTCAATTTTTCAAGATGAGAACACATAGTCGCATTTGACATAGAGCATCTAGCCTAGCATCCAGGTATTCTGCTCAGAAATAGTCTCCTAGGGGTATATGCCATTTTTGGCGCTTTGACAGCAATTTTAACAGATTTATGACCTTGATGGTTTTCCAGAAGGGAGTAACCCTAACCCTTCTTAGCATCAGAGCTTTATAGGGGCTGCCGATTCTGAGGATTATTTCAGTAAAAGTGATAATGTCAGTTTCCACACGAGCGTAGGGGTTTAAGCACGTTCCCTCTTTAACCAGAATTTCTCCCTTTGAATCGATTTTTATCGTGAAAAGTCCTGAGTAAGAGGGAAATTTTTTCTTCCCTAAATCGACTGTAATATTTATTCCGCTATGAAACATCTCCCTTGCCCGCCGCCTTTCCATGGGCTCAAGGATCGCCCTTATAAAATCTAATGAAATCGGACCCACCGAGAGGACGCTTCTGCCGAGTGGAATGAAACCCTGCTTACTAAATGCTTCATTAAATCTGTCGTTGCTGGTGTCCCAAGAAACTATGGCTTCTGCGCCCACCTTTCGAGCGTAAAGCTCCACTTGATCTAGCAGGGCTTTTAAGACTTCTTCCCGCCTTTCCCAGACGCAAAACTCTGAAACGTCGGCCACCTTACACCCATAAAAACGCTGTAACGTAACTATGACGTATCCCAGTGCTCTGCCTTCTTCAGCTACGAGTAAATGTGCTTCCGAGCTACTACGGTATAGGTTCAGCCAGAGGTCTGGGGAACGCGGAACGTAACCCACGTGATCGGCAAATACTTCATTAAACTTTAGAGTGAGCGCTTTGGATCTGGAATCATCAAGCGGATGCTCCTTTACTTGCATCATGCGCCTAGCCTCGTTTTAACTGCAAGGATTAGAGCGCGTGGATTGGCCAGCGTTCTGATTAGGACCCCGGGCGAGATGCTGACGACAATTTCTCTTAGCAAGAGGGCCTTTAGTGGACTGTAGTTATCTAAAATTATTTTAATGAGGACCTCGATCCTCGTTTTGATTTTTATATCAGGCCTGGCTCTTATCTTGCATTTTTTTATTTTATTATCCCTTATACAATAGTCAAGTGAGGCCTGACCGGTTAAGTCAAGTCGCACCGTGAAAGTTTGGCCTCCCCCTATAGAAAGCCATTTTCTCATCATTACGTTGGCCACCGGGAGGATTGACATTGCAAGGGCGTTTATATTGAGAATCTTTATCATCACTTGGGAGCGATGCAGAGCCACCTCGCCGAACTTTTCGCGATAAAATATCTCATAAATAATTTGGTTGTTGTATCCGTAAACGCAACCTCCCTTCCTCCTTCTAACCTCGCCATATAACATGGACAGAAGCTTAGAAAATATCCCTTCACCAACATATTTTGGATGGGTTGCACCGTCTCCCCCTACATACGAACTGATAGTCCGGTCGCCCAACTTCAGGTCCCTTCGGAGGTACTGCACGCAGCTAATTACCCGCCCATCTTCCTCTGCGAGAAAGATCAGTTCCGGATCAAAACCCTTACTGTGCATGTATTTTTGTTTCCAGTGTTCAACTGAACCCCAATGGCCATAGGCTAGGTTTAAAAGTTCGACTATCTGGAGCTCATCGCCCTCTTGATAGTTCCTAAGCTTCAATTCTACCAGCTCTTTGTGCCATTCCCTTTACAAGCATTTTGACTGAAATTAATATATGTTTTTAATGAAGCTTTTAACTGAGATGTAACCCATAACAATAAGAAGGATTTGAGCCTTTTGGGGATTAAGAATTCAAACCGTTGGATGAAGAGAAGGCACATACGATTTATTATTACAATAACCATTGGTACCATAACAATTTTCTTGCTTTTATTTTTTGCAGGATTTAACGTTGTGATGGAAGCTTTAGTTAAAACAAGGAAGGATTATTTCTTTTTAGCTCTATCAACTGTGGTGCTCACTTTGCTCGTTAGAAACGTTCGATGGGGTTTTTACCTCCAAAAAGCGGGTTATAAAGCCAGGTTTACCACACTTTTTCCCACCTTGCTTGCCGGTTGCTTCTTTGAAAACTTGACCCCGGCGCGTATCGGCGAATTTTTTCGCCCTGTGATACTCCGTTTTAAGGAGAACGTAGCTGTTCTTTTGACTTTACCGACGGTGTTGGTTGAAAGAACACTGGATTTAGGAGTTGCCTTATCCCTTGCCTTCTTGGGCGTCGTCATCATGCTTACTAAGCTTCAACTTGCTATCCGCTTCACTATCATTTTTGGTATGCTGATAATGCTGATCCTCATGGGTTTAGTCCTCTACTTACCAAGAACCTTTACATGGATCGTTCGTCTGGGAATCAAAGGTTTGAAGACATTAAGGACGGGATGGCGCGAAAACTTGGAGAATGAAGTATTGGAGGCGGCTGACGCGGCTGGAAAAAACGTTTTTGTCCTTCTGAGAAATAAAAGTGTAACCACCTTTGGATTAATACTAACATTGATAATCTGGCTTCTTAACGGCCTTAGATTATGCCTAGTCCTTAAGTCACTAGGTTTAGACATCTCGCCGTTTTACGCTACGGTAGTCGTAGTCTTTACCGTCCTTGTGGCCACTGCTTCCATGATACCCCTTGGTCAAGGGCCAGCAGAGTTTGCCATGGCTTTCATATTAACGTCCTTAGGCTATCCCTTTGAATTATCTGTTGTCGCAGCGATCCTTGATAAGTTTTTAGCTGTATGGCTCGTTGCCATCTTTGGAGCGATTGCAGGTTCAAGGCTGGGCTATTTCAAATTACGCTCTTAGCGCCAAATTATTCAGAAAGAAAAATATGGATCGTTCTATTTATTTTATGTGAAGATGACTGGAGCAGGAATGTTGTCTCTTAAGCAAGGAAATAACAAACTTAACATATTAACCATTGACGTAGAGGACTGGCATCATGCCATATCTAGGTACGTCGAGGTCTCCTCCTCCACACCCAGACTCCAGCGTTCCCTTAGAAAAACTTTAGACTTACTGGAAAAATACGGTTCTACCGCGACTTTCTTTGTTTTAGGGGAAGTAGCCATGAAATTCCCTGGCTTGGTGGAAGAAATAATTGCAAGGGGTCACGAAGTAGGCTGTCACGGTTTCCATCATAGACACATACGTGACGTTGGTAAGGATGCCTTTAATCAAGAGCTCGGCAAGGCCACCAGACTTCTCGAAAAGATTTGTCAAGAAAGAATCCTAAGCTTCAGGGCAGCCTTCTTTAGCCTAACAAAGGAAAGCTCTTGGGTTCTTGGCATCTTGAGGAAACATAGCTACATTTTCGATAGTTCCATTTTTCCAACCTATCATCCCTTCTATGGCGTGCCAAACGCCCCCGATCATCCCTACCGCCCATCCTTTTCAAACATTGAGGTAGAAGATGAGAAAGGGGGGATTGTTGAATTCCCAATTTTGACTAGGAAAGTTTTTGGAATAAATCTCCCAGTGGGTGGAGGAGCGTATCTCAGGTTTGTGGGGAAGCGTTTGACAGCCTTGGCAATAAGGAACCTAAACAAGGGGGGCTGGCCCGCTACGATTTATGTGCACCCATGGGAAATTGATGATTTTATTCCTGGGGTGGGGTTTAATCCTCTCATAAAGTTTATCACCTTTCATAGAATAGGAAAGGTGCAAAGAGACATTGAATCGCTCCTAAAAAGCTTTAAATTTGTTTCGATTCGCGAGTTGGTGGGAGGTGGCTCCTAGATTTTAGGTTTATGTTCAACGAAGTGGTAGAAATGAAAGTTTTATTACTTAAATGTCCTTCACCTCATCCTCCATGGGCGCATGTAAAGCCCTTCTTTCCTTTAGGCTTAGCTAGCATAGCCGCCGTTCTAGAGGCAAACGATGTCAAGGTTAAACTAATTGATGCGCTCGCTTTTCATTTAGACTGGAAGAAAATCGGATCCATTGTTTCAACATACAAGCCTGATATTGTGGGAGCCACCTGCTATACGCAAGATGTCCCAAACGTTGCGCATCTTGCGAAGATAGTTAAATCTATAGATCCCGGGTGCACAGTTATAGCGGGAGGGCCTCATCCTAGCCTTTGCAGCGAGGATCTCCTTCGTCGAACTGCGGTAAACGCGGCTGTAATAGGCGAGGGTGAGTACACGATGTTAGATTTAGTTAACGCCCTAGAAAAAAATGGGGACCTAACTAAAATTTCAGGTATAGCATTTAAAGACGAGGATGGAAAAATAATTAAAACAACACCTCGACCTCCTATATCGAATCTGGATTCACTGCCATTCCCAACGCGTCATCACCTTCCCCCTCAATTATACTCTGTTCTTGGCAAGCCCTATCCTGTTACCATGATCTCCTCCAGGGGTTGCCCCTACAACTGCATATTCTGTTCTGTTCCAAAGATTCATGGCCACAAGCATAGAGCGAGAAGTGTAGAAAACATGATCGAAGAGATAGAGATTTTGATGCAAAATTATCATGTAAAGAGCATTGATTTCAGGGATGACAATTTCACCTTAGACATGAGATGGACTAAGACTCTATGCGATGAAATCGTTAAACGTGGCTTAGACATCAATTGGATGTGTCTGACCCGCGTAAACTGTGTTAACAAGGGCCTTTTACAAGCCATGAAGAAAAGCGGATGCACTTCGATAAGCTATGGAGTAGAGTCTGGTTCCCAGGAGGTTCTTAACAGAGCAAAGAAAGGCATCACAGTAGAGCAAATTCGAAACGCGGTTAAATGGACTAAGGAAGCGGGCATCGAAGTCTTCGCTTGGTTCATGTTCGGGCTTCCAGGCGAGAACAAAGAGACCATTCAACAGACAATAAAATTTGCGAAGGACCTAGGCCCCGACTATGCTTATTTCTTCATCGCGTCTCCTCTGCCTGGCACAGAACTATTTGATTTGGCTGTTAAAGAGGGCATCATAAGTGAAATAGACTACCTGGAGACCCGTTATTCCGCCCAACACCCGCAGTTTGTCCCTGAAGGATTAACAACAAAAGACCTAACGGCGGCCGTCAAATCAGCCCGTTTGAGTTTCTATCTTAGGCCCAACTTTGTGCTGAGGACTATCAGGAAGATGGCTTCTCCCGGATACAACTGGAGTGTTTTATTTTACTGATGGAGTTTGTAGATTTGGCTTATTTGCAGCCTGAGCTTGCTTCCAGCGCGTACCGCATTCTTTTTAAGATCCTTATTACAATCTTTATGACAAATTATGTCAAGAAAAAAGTCTTGGATTAAGGATGGGTTGATGGTAACTATGTTTTCTTTGCTCATACTAGCCGTGCATCCATTTTTCCGTATTGAAAGGGGATCAGGCCTCAGTGGAACATACTTCTTCATGCACATGGAGATCGGATATACGCAGAATGGAAGGCTCCCTGCACCAGAAAGGCGTGTTCTGCCTGAGCCAGAATATAGTGGGCCAGATAACACGCAGGCCCTTAATGAAGTTTATAGTAAAATTGGGCCAGGTGTTGTAGAGCAGGCGGTCAGGGAAATAATCGAAATAATGAACGAAAATGGAAGAAAAGGGATGTTTCTCGCATTTCCATATTTTGCCGAGAAGTACAGCGGGGTGCTGAAAGAGGCTTTGAGCCAGGGGCATCTTGTAGGCATTCACATGCATGAGAAATGGAAGGCCCTCACGTCTAATATGAGCCTAGAAATGCTGACAAGCTATATAAAGTCTGAAAAGACGAGGCTGGAAGGGGCTATTGGGAACGAGGTCATAATTTTCAGCTATGGTCCAGGACTTGAATTAGACGAAAGGCTTGCTCCGGCTGGGCATCCTCTAGTTTACGGTTCACTTACTGACGAAGAGAAAAAAAAGTTCTTTCAAGCTGTCGCTGACGCTGGGTTTAGATTCGTCCAGACGGCTCTTGAGTATCAGGGATTTATCCCATCAAATCTTGTAATATTGGACAATTTTAGGAGGACTGAGCCAATAATGATCGGACTGCCGCACTCATGCGAGCTCCATAGCAGAAACGAGGTGGTATGGAGGCAGGATTATCACATTTCTAACTTGATCAACCAGCTTTACCAACGATAAGCGTTGCTTATAAATATGAAATGGAAAATTGATTTGCTTGGTGATAGCCTACCCTTTATGTTAGGGCGCGCTCCTCGAGTCATTACATTATGTTTCAAAGGCTAGAAAAACATGATCGATCGTCCGAACTTTTTCAGCTTTAATGAGCAAGCCAATCCCCATATGGTATGTAAACAGGGTAGGGTACCGATAACCGTGAAAATATCTTAAAAACGAGGGGGAGTTTCCGGAGTGGGCTTATCCTGATTCTTCTCATGATTAAAGCTTTGGTGAGCCTTATGGTTCCGAAAAGAAGCCTTACGAAGGTGGTCGTGTCGCATTCTACGATTGCATCGAAGGTTTCCGTTTCTTCTGACCTTAAGTTAAATTTTCCACTCCGGATTTGAACGGTGAAGCTTCTATAAGAGTAGTGGGTCTTCTTGAAAGGTTTTAAACGTATGACCAAATTAGAGTTTAAATCCTCCAATGTGTTTCTGCAACTTGGAAGTTTTTCGGTCTGGCTGTTAAGTACATCGAAGATTTTTTCATAAAACTTGAAATCGTTTATTGGATAAGTGAGCACGTGGTACTTATTAGGTCGACTGATAAAGCCCAACCTTCGGGAAAGTTCTAGAGCAATTTCATCTTGCTTACACGGTATAAAAATTATTCCGAGCGCCTTGTTTTTCATTGCGAAACTTATGCAATGCCTCATTAATCCTAAAGCTGCAGCTTTGTCGCCTTCTAAAAAGCAATAGTCATAAAGGCGGGCTAAATGCATTCCGCCTTTCGGGATGCCTACGACAGCATAGCCAACGAACCTGTTAGCCCTCTCGGCGATAAAGATTCCTTCGGGAGAGACGTCAGGCCTTTCCAGGTAGCACCATCGCCAGAAATTCACTGTTTTTGGGAGGTGTCCGATAAAATGCTTGAAACGCTCGTTAAACAAGTCTACCAGCTCGGCTTCGTCTCCCTCCTTGTAAGTCTTTATCTTCAATGATATCACCTAACTCAAAGCAGTTCGGAGAGTAGACTATGCAATTTAAGGAGTTTCCATATTTTGCCACTTACCTTAATTCTTCTCATAAGAAATAATTTTAGGAAGGTCAACGCACTTTCCGATGCTTGCGTGATGGACTGGACATCTCCTTCAAGGGTTATATCTGGACGAATCTGTCGATTGATAACCCTGATCTTTTTAACAGTCAGCAGCCCACTTCTTCCCACTCGTATGTAGAACATGGCGTTTGGCATGCGCACTAGTATCTTAGGATCTAGCTTCCTTAATTTCCCTTGAAGCCCATCACGGATGATAAACGAATTTAACGTGAATACGATGCTCCTAATTGCAGAGTGGGGGCCGAAGAACTTTATCATCATAGTAACTTTGTCAAGGGGGATTCTGCCGAGTTTCCTGATCCACATCTTTGCAAGGTCACCACGAGTAACTCCGAGCCACATAAGGGCACCTGAGGACCTGTCATATTCGAGTCCCGTCTGAATCAGCTTTGGAAAGATGCCCTGCCCCCTATATTTAGGGAGAACGCATCCGTCTCCATAGATGGCGGCTCGCGCAAGCGCGGTATCACTTAACTTTATATCCCTAATTAATCGATGATTACACCCTATGATTTCTCCATTCTTTTCTGCGATTCTGATGCCATCAGGCTCAAAGCCCGGGCTCTCCTTGTATCTCCATTTCCATGTTTTAAGATTCCCCCAGTAACCGAAGGCGGTGTTCAACAAGTTTACTATAGCTTCCTCATCACCATCCTTGTAGCCTCTTATTTTGTATTCCTCTGTCATCAAACCACCAAATTTTGCCTGCGCAACCTATTAGTTACCAACTCCCCTTAAAATATAAACCTATACCTTTCTCTCATTTGAAGCATTTTGCCCCCTTTCTCGGCGCCGGAGGCACGTGTCTTTGTTAAAATTTATCAATGGGTCAAATGACAACGATTTTGTTAGCTGGCAGATGAGTGTTGCTAGTGATGAGCCTGATCGATGTCGGCCAGCAGCTTCTGTAGCGGCAAAACAGGATTACTGTCAGGACATGTTTCAGGCTTTCCATCGCACAGTACCCCAAGGCGCGCTACTTGTTTGATGCGCGCGCCCTCAGAATATGCTTATCAAACAAGTTCATAACGAGCCTAAGCATGCAAAAACAGACTTAAACCACGCAACTCTTAATGACTAAATTAGTTTAGAGGCTTCTGAGTTCACCTATTGTATTAAGAAAGTCCAAGACCCCGTCTTTGTCTAGGTCTAGCGTCGAATCGCCCATGAAAGCACCCAAAACTATTGTTAAGACAACCGATGAATTTGGACCCACATTCCTCCATTGAAAGGCGGTACCTGACTGCTGCACTTCACCCTGGGAGCCGACGGAGACATAAATTCCCTCAGGAGTTTCGCTGAAGCTTACAAAACTTATAACATCGTTTGATCGGAAAGCGCCAAACGCCATGAAACTGGTGGCTGACCCCCCCGGATAGAAGGCCCTTGTGCCCCCCGACCATAGGGGCTCAGTAAACGCGTAAACATTTGGAATGTGGATTCTCGTAGGATCTTTATCAGAGAATATTCCTCTGCTGCAAATGTGGGCGTAATCGTGTGCAGAGACCGACATGTTAAAGGCGATGTCGTACGTGTTCTCTGTGTCGTTATTGAAAATTTCAGTTTGAGAGATGACGCGGGGCTTGTTCGGCTCGATGGTGAAGGTGGTGTTCACTACCAGAGGCTTTTGAGGAGCGTATCTAAGAATCCTGATTTTTGTGGTGTTTTCAAGGTGGAATGTGCTTTCGGGGCCCCATTCTTCAAACGAGTTAGAGGAGGAGTTCCAAAGGTAAACCTTTTGCCTTGGGAATGACGCTGAGTCCAGCACATAGGTTGAATCTTGCTCCCCTAAGGTTAAAGTGATCTTTGAATCGTTCATTGACCAGTCGATTGATGGCCAGAAACCCCAGTTCCAGAAATATGTTTTATAGTACTCAATGAAGCCTTCCTCGTCTACAATAGCGTCTAGGGCAATAAGCCTGTTATACCCCATGTATCCCTTAGGCAGCTCAGACAGTCCGGCGCGTGCGAGCCCTAACCTAGTAAAGGCCCGAAATAGATCAAAGTAGATTTCAGGTTGATCAAGGTAAGTAGATAAGGTGGCGTTATGGCCTCCTACCTTGTAAACAGAATAAAGCGTTGCTCCCTCTGAATTCTTAATGGTGTACACGGGCTCAATGCCGGGGTGAACCATCCTCAAGAGCTCCTCCTGAGTCTTGCGTAAATAAAAAATATAATAAATGTCTCGTATTCGGTTCTTCATTTCAAACTTAAGGAGGTCAGGGGCGGTCTTTATGTCATTAATATTGAGAATAGGTATCTGGTCATTAGTGAGGAACGGGATAAGATCAATAGGGACATCAAAAAACATGGGATCAATAGGAACGGCTATCATTGACGTGGGATCGGCTGAACCCTTGATGAAATTAACAACCTCAACAAACTTGGCTGTTGAATGTCCCTTAAATTGGTAATCCTTATAGATATCATTAAGAAGGAAAAAAGGGTGCACAACGTACAAAAAGCTGATGATCAGCAGAAAGGAAGCCGTTGCTAGCTTACTCGCACCCCTTGGCGCCAACTTGCCCATTCTCGCATTTAAAAAAATAGCCTTCGAATGTGACAGTATCTCTTTGAATAACCTGGCTGAAAGAACAGCCAAAACGGGTAAGAGCACGGATAAGTAGTAGTAAGGTGCGTGGAAAAATAAAAGAGGATACAGAATTAAAGTGGATGTTAAGAGTGTAAGTATAAAAATGTCGCCCCTCTCACGCTTTATAATGGCTAAGGCAAGGCCTAACAAAAACACTGTTATATTTACCAGTTTAAGAAAATTAATAAATAATCCGTTCCACCCGTAAAGAAATACTTTCTGGAAAAGTTCATTAAGGAGAACCATACCTAGGATGAATGTTTTGTAAACATAGAGTGTATAGTTTTCAAGGATCAATTGCGCGTTTAAGTTCTCGCTAAACAGAACAGGACGTGAAAGTTTATAGGGCCAATATCTTAATAGGGGCATGCCGCTTTCTATGTTCACGTAGATTATGTTACTGTATGCCAGCAAAAATGTAATTATGGCTAGCCAAAAGTATTTATCCTTCAACCACTTGACAAACTTCTTGGTAATAATTAGGTAGATGAACATGACTGGTATCACAATTAGAGAGACAGGATGAGACTGAAGAGCCAGTCCCGCAAAGATGCCAGCAAAACATAATAACCATCTTTTTCCTCCCTTTTCAACGGCGACATAAAAAAAGTACATGGCTAGCACAGTAAAGAAGATGATAGGATCTTCAAATCGGCTTACATGGGTGATCCATATATGAATCGGGTTTATGGCCATTAAGAGGCAGGCCAGTAATGCCACCCGCTGATCGTACATTTCCTTCGTTAAAAAGAAGACGGCGATGACAGCCAATGTTCCAAAAATCACTGCTGGTAAGACCGCAGAGAAAGTGCTAACACCAAAAACATAGATGAAGAAAGCTCTTATGTAGCTCATGATGGGACCAAAAACGAATCCCTGCGCGAGGGGATACTCAATCCCATGGATTATATGGAGACTTACAAGGTAATCCGACGCCATGTCACCGTCTATGCGTGGATATTTATCACAGTTCCATAGACGAAGAGCAAAGGCTAAGATCGATATGATAGAAAGTAAAAGATAGGCGAATAAACGCTCACGTTTTTTAACGATATCGCTTACGACGAAGATAGGCCTTGTCAGGGCACTCCATAATCTGAGCACACGCCGCCTCCTCTTTCATAAATTGAATTTGTGCACCTTAGAGATATTCACTTTGTGTTTTAAAGGTGGCTCTATTGACTTATTATAGTTTAGGTTGATGAGAACAGACTTTAAATGTGACCATTCAAATTATCTATCCATCGTCCAAGAAAATTCCCATGGTTGAGTTTAGATGAAGGTAGTGTGCGTGATCCCTGCGTTCAACGAAGAAAAAACTATTAGAGAAGTGATAGAAAAGGCTATGTTGCATATTAACGAGGTTATTGTGGTAGACGATGGTAGCGTTGACAAAACCTATGAGGAAGCCATAAGCACAGGGGCAACGGTTATTAAGCATGAAAAAAATTACGGTGTCGGCAGAGCCACAAGGACAGGCATTCAGAAGGCGCTAAATGCTAAAGCCGACATGGTGGTCACGTTAGATGCAGATGGCGAACACGATCCAGACGATATCCCTAGGCTAGTGCAAACAGCAGTAGACAAAGCCAAAAACATAGTTATAGGATCGAGATTCCTGGGTCAGCGCACACACGCGTATAACATGCCAATAATAAACAGGATTAGCAACAAGGTTTCTACACTCCTTGTGAATAAAATGTTTGGAACACAAATAATAGATTCACAATCGGGTTTTCGCGTTTATACGAGGGACGTTTTCGAGAAAGTTAACTGCAGAGAGGATAAGTATCTCTACCTAACTGAGGTTCTAATTAGGGCAATTTTGTGTGGTCTAACTGTCACAGAGGTTCCGATCGTGTCTGTTTATCGGAGGGACAAAAAATTACGCCATTCCTTGAACGAAAGCCTTCAGTATCCCGCTTTGCTTTTAAGAATCAAGCGGAGCACCTGAGTAGCATTGATGTCGAAATTAAACGTTTTTGAGTAGCGCAATGCTTTATTAATCCGTCCGTTACAAAATTGGTGATTTAAATACCATAAAATAAAGTGGAGAAGACAAGTGAATCAGGATGAAGCATGAAGCGTCATTGCTCTACAAATCTGGCTTCCTTATAGCATTATTGTTAGTTATATTTGGGTTCATGCTTCCGGTTGCAGTGGCTCTGTCAAACAACGCGCCTAGTAGTGAAATCCCAAATGGTGGCTTTGAAGACGGGACACTGGAGCCGTGGTGGGCGCCTGTGAGGGTAAGCCCAGAGAGGGTTGAAAAATTGAACTCATCGGTGGCGGCAAGGCACGTGGAAATAACTGAAGAACGCGTACATAACGGCAGTTACGCACTAAAAATTTTTAATCTAACAGAAGACATCGAGACCTTGCCCTATTTCGGGGTGGTCTTTCGTGTCCCCATGAGCTGGCTTCAATCTAGGAAGATGATGGGTTATCGCCTCTCGCTATGGGCCAGTACGGGAGACTTTAACGACACCATCGTGCCCGACTCCCAAGTATTGCAGTGGGTACTCGGCATAGGTATATACTGTACGGATGAGAATGACCGAGTCATCTTTTACACTTTATGGAACCCGAGCCGTTCGATAACAAATATGTCAAGTCCACCCTATTGGTGTGATGAGTGGAAAAATGTCGTTGTCGACATACCAGGTGACACCGCAATCGTAATTATTAGTGTCTATTGGAAGATGGCAGAACTTGTGCCCCCTCATGCAAAGATTTACATAGACGACGTGGATCTTACACCATACACTATTATTGTACGTGTAGATAGACCAACTTATTATCTTGGAGATATAAATCTTCTAGCCTTTGTACCAGACTACAAAGGATCTTCCCCTAGTATTGAAATTGACGCCTTTATTTCGAAGAGGTACATACCGCTTTCCCCGGGGGAGTTTACGCCTTCTACACATGGGCTCACTGTAACCCTGAAGATGAACGAAAAGGGTCCAGGTGTCTACGGCGCTTCTTGGCCTGTGCCGATGCGGTGGACCCTTATTGGACCCTATGATGTAACGTTTATCGTAAAAGCCCAATTTAGGAATTGGCCTGATGGAATAACTTACAATTATAGCCTTGAACTTTCGACATCATTCACGGTTATACCGTTGATACCAATCGTGATGAGCGCAATATTGATTGGAACAATCATAATAACAATTGTTAAATCAAAGTGGATGAGGATTGAGATATTTATCCTTCTCATCCTGCTGCTCATTCTGTTACTGTATTAAGCCAGTTTCACCGAATATAAGCTTCAAGCAGATAATGATTCTAATTCGAAGGATTTTGAGCGGGGCATGGCATTAGTAAACTTTAATGGTTATGGAAGTTGCAAACTAAATAATTTAACCCAGTGTAACGGCCCAGACATCTGTGGAGAGTATACTTCTCTCACCATCGTTAAGTTGAGGGCTGGAGGGAGCGGAAAATTATCGCTTACTAGAAGATACAGATGATTGTACATGCCTGAGATGGTATAAAACTCGCTCAAGCTAAGATTGAAGGGAATTACCAACATGGTTACACCAACGCTCCGTAACGTACTTACAACATTGTCTAGAACGGTGTTCCTTAAACCCGCCCGTAGTGTGTAGGGAGGTATGACGACCACCGAGCCCTCGGGAAGATTTTCAGCCGCCCAAAAGGTCGCTTCCAAATAAAGTTTGTCTTCTAGCGTAACCGTTAACTCCGTTCCTGCCATTGATCCTTGAGCCCACAAACCCAGAGGAGCTGGGCTTATGTTTCTGACAAAAACCGAGAAAAGGGCTAGATAGAGAATGGTAAATACTATGAGCAAAGACGTGAAAATTTTGAGGGTCAACAGTCTCTTCAGGCCAAATTTGATTGAAGGGGCAGAAGATTTCTTGGCATGCGATAGAGGCCTATAGATGAAATCACAAACTACTGCAGATCCCCCAGCCGCGCATCCAGCTTGAAATATGTATGCTAAAACTCTATATGAAAACGTGGGGCCGAGTAAGATCAAGAAAATCCAAAGAGAAAACAGAGAGAAAAGCCAGCTGGCAAAAAACACGTCTCTTCTCCTAATTGAAGACGCCAATCCATACAATGCAAGAAAAAAATACAAGCTGTCCCCGAGTTGAAATAGTGTCAGCTCCCACGGGGACTCCGGCCCTAAAGGCCTATGATGAATGACAAGTTCAAACCCTCCCCAGCGTTTAGAGTAGGCCATAAAGGTTGGCATCCAGAAAGTAAGAATGTATGTGACCATTAACCCAAACAATGCGATGATGAAAACGTTTCCCAAAATGTTTTTTGTCCCCCTAACCTTCTTAAAGAAGGCTCTAACGCCCCTTATGCTTAGCTTGGCACGACCGCCGTGGAAAACGAGTAGAATGAGGAGATAAATAAGCCCAGTAACATAATGAAAGTTGAGGAGGATTATTATTAACCAAGTCCACAAGGTGTACACGAACGTGTTTCCTTTGAAGGTTAACAGATACAGACCAAACAACAAAAGGGGAAACGCTGCAACTCCTATAGGTGAGTGCATGCCATTGGAAAATTGAACAAGAAGGTTCGTCAATGAACCGCCGGCTATAAGGAACGCTGAAAAAACCGCCTTGGCGTCGTCGCCTGTTCTTCGCTTTACCAGCGCAAACATCATCATGACATCCAAAACACTAAACAGATACAGGGCTCTGCAGACCTGTATAGAAGTGAGCCCTGTTACCATGCATATTGCCGCCATGAAGCAAAAAAAGCCTGGAGCAAGCAGGCCGTCATAAGCCTGTATCACCCCTCCTCCTTTTTCATAAAAAAGAAGAAAAGGTTCAAATAGTGTGGAACGGCCACTCCTCAAAACGAAGTTTATGTGCCCTAGGGTGTCCCAGGTGTCGACCCCCCACCTGTTACCTGCTAAACCAGTGGAGACCAAGGCGTTCGGGTACATTCGCGCCTTTGCTGCAACAAAGATTGAAACCGCAATCGCAATGTAACATAAGAACCGCGCACTTCCCTTCTTAACGCTTAGGATAACTAATAGAACGAACGCACCGATTATCAAGAGGATAGAGTCGATATTATTAGTGTTCATCGTAAATGTATAAGCATACGTAGCAGAAGGAGCCGAAAAAAGAGGCCTGATGATGAAGCAAAAAAGCGCCACGAATAGTGCAGCCGAGGGAAGGATCAAATCGTAGTATCCTCTTAGTCTATCAGCAAGTCTACCGCCTGCGCTTAAACTGACGATTTTTTGTTGAGCCCCCTGCAATCGCAACATTAGAAGCTTAAGATCGCGATAGAGCGCCGCGAAAGATAAAATGAAGTTTATTAGGCCCATGGTTATAATAATTGAAAACAGCGAAATTATCCAAATAATGTTCAATACTAACAATGCCAAGATGGTGATCATTAGACTTAACCCGACGTTTAGAACGAACCGCTCGATTCTGTTGAGTTTATTTCTCTGGTCTTCCGGAAAAACGGCTTCAACTAAGCAGTAACCGGGAACAAACATGATAAAAGTTAACCCCACGATCCACCGAATTGCAAACAAGGGGCTTTCGCCGCCGATGTAAGACGCCGAAAGTTCCATTAAAACTATGGAAAGGACAGTGACCGAAAGAGGGACAAATGATCGCTGAAGCCTTGACGAGCTCATTTTCTCCACCCTAACTATGCGCCTCTTCCCTTGGTAGCTTTAGTGTTGATGATAACAACTAAAACATTTTATCTTTAATAGGACCTGCCTCACTGATCTTTCCTCCTTTAAACACCCAGTATGCGTCTACTACGCTCAAACGCTCTTCCTCCTTTGCTTTCGGCCTTGGCGGAACAGTTATTCCACCTCTAAGCATTGAAATTGTTCTAGGTTAAAAGGATAACGCATGGTTGGGCTAAAGGAGGCTCTTTAAGGAAAAGATTCAAGAAGTTTTGCCTCTTTTGGAAACATCCTCTTGGTAAGCCACAGAACGAAAGCTCGACAGGGTTCTCATGACTTTGGCTTCTATGGGGAAGCCCCAAAACCTCCGCTTCCAACGAAACCCCTCGATTTGCCGGAGAAGATACTGCGCGCCCAGCTTAAAGAGCACTTTAACCAATTGGGAACCCCGCTCCCTGCGAATAAGGGATGATCTGTCTTCAAGCCTCTCCAGAAAGAAGGTTGAGGCTACCATGATCGTCTCAATCCTATCTGGGTTAGAGACCCAGCTTCGGAAGCCACTAGGAATGTCGCGCCATACATAGGTCGACCACTCCTCAAGGCTTGACGGAAGGCGAATGCCCTCCTGGAGGCAAAGATCATATAACTCAGTCCCAGG
>Ga0315314_1000319_pt1 | contig 59329 bp, 77 predicted proteins | sample TDP9_MG_FD_203631 | JGI IMG/M metagenome (GOLD analysis project Ga0315314, IMG submission 203631) | Freshwater sediment microbial communities from Lake Towuti, South Sulawesi, Indonesia - TDP9 | ecosystem: Environmental > Aquatic > Freshwater > Lake > Sediment | place: Indonesia: South Sulawesi...
GAAACGCCCCCATGAGCGGCTACGACATTATCGCCTACATCCACAACAAATTCGGCATATTGGTCAGTTCAGGAACCGTCTATTCTCTCCTATACTCCATGGAAAGAGACGGTCTGATAAGAGGCATCTGGGCCAAAAGAAAAAGGGTTTACGAGCTGAGTGAAAAGGGCGAGCAAAACATCGAAGCCATCCTAAACGCAAACGACAAAATCAAAGGCCTAATCACAAACCTCCTAACCCGCTGAAGGGCGCGTTTAAATCAGAAACCGCTAACGCCAAGGCAAATCCTAGCCGAGCACGCCGCTCGCGCCAGCCCTTGCCACCTTCATTCAACCATGAAGTTTGGGCACAAGTTTATCCACAGCGTCCTTAACTTTATTCCATTCACCAATATTCCTTAGCTGAAACTTGTGTTTTCTCTTCCACTTTCCATCCCGAAACTGCCACATGTACATGGCGATGGAACGCCTTCCAAAGGATTCTATAATGGCTATGGCCTCCCACCATTTGTCGCTCTTAAAAATTGTTACATGATCAACCACTTTGTAGAAGTCTGAAACAGGCAGCTTTTCACTCATTTTCTCGTCTCCAACGTATTGTTAGAGTGAGGTCTTAATTTAAGTTCTTCCTTCTCGAAGGCGCGGTTTCCACATATAAAAATTTTGTTTAAAACTCAGAACTTAAATACTTACCATGCCATGGGTTACGTATGAAAATCTGCATGATGAGCTCCTCCCTTGCAGACCCTGTGAAGGAGATTGAATTTGCAGGAAAGCATGACTTCCATGGTTTCGAACTAGCCTTCGAACATCCAGAGGCAACCCCAGAAAAAATCCTCAAGAAAAGTAACCAAATCCTGGACACATTTTCGCGTTATAACCTCATCAGAATGGGCCACACCCAGTCCTTCGTGAACATCTGCGACTCCTCCGAGCTTATAAGAAGAGCCAGCCTCCAAGAAACCATTAATGCGTTGGAGGCTGCCCACCGTCTGGACATCGGTTTCTTGACGATTCATCCGGGCTTCCTTTGGCCAGTAATGACAGGGGATAAAGCTTTAAAGAAAACCTGCGAATCGCTGAAAGAACTTCTGAAGGCTGCAGAGGGCCTCAATTTGATCATTGGTCTCGAGAATCTGCCCCCGAGATTTTTTCCTCCAAGGGGCTACTTCAGTGGAACCGAAGAATTCGATGCCGTTTTTAGTGAAATAGCGTCGCAGAGGCTAAAACTTGTGCTTGATGTAGCCCATGCGAGCTTCTTTGAGTCTGACCCTCCACTGAAATTTATTGACAAATTCTATGAGAAGTTGGCGCATGTACATCTCAGCGACAACCTTGGGCAAAGGGATGACCACCTGCCTCTTGGAGCTGGTGGAGTGGACTACAAAACTCCGGTAAGGGAACTGAGGAAGAGAAAGTACGGCGGAACAATAACGCTTGAAATTTTCAGCAGAGACCGTGACTATCTATTAATGAGCAAGAGAAAACTCGAGGAACTTTTGCGGTGAGACTCCATGATTCAAGACAAGAGAGGTCGTAAAATTGTAGTTGTTGCCCACTGCATTTTAAATCAGAACTCTCGCGTCTTTGGAATAGCCTACTACCCCGGAATGATCAACGAAATCGTTGACGTGTTAAGAAAATATGAGGTTGGCATCATCCAGATGCCTTGTCCAGAACTAACCCATGCTGGCCTGCTTAGGTGTAGTCAGACAAAAGAGCAGTATGACACTCCAGCATTTAGGAGACATTGTAGGCAAACCGCTTCTGGGATAGTTGATCAACTCCAAGAGTATTCAAGAAATGGCTTCAAGGTTTTGGCCATCCTCGGCGTGGATGGAAGCCCAACATGCGGAGTAGACGAGACCTCTACAGGCAACGAAGGAAGATCCATTCAAGAGGCTAAGTTCACGAAAGCGCCAGGTATACTCATAGAGGAGCTGCAATCTGAACTAAAAAAAAGAAAAGTTGCGGTTCCCATGAAGGGTGTAAGACATGCGCGTGCTAGCCAAGACGCCGCTTGGCTGGAGAAAATTCTAACAAAATGACTCATTGGTTGCGAAGAGATTAACTGACACTGCGGAGGAGAGGCTCGCTTGAACAGAACCGAGTTGCCCCCAACGCCAAGCGTATGCGCACACACGCACTGCGACTCAAGGTTCTACGAGCCCCTCCCCCACAGAACCGGTGGGCCAGAAAAACCTGAGTCTTATAAGAGTAAATAGGAAAAAGACACACAAAAAACTTGTTGTACAGATCCTGCGATTTTCCTTTTTCTGTATGTGTAGATAGACCCCCTATTATTTTCTTTATATACTATCAACATAGAAAATGGATGATGCGGTAAGCCAAAGTTTTATCTCAATTTTACATTGGGAAGGAATTTCTGCGCCACGGCTAGGAACATGCTCATTTCCTCGCTTGTGAAGGGTTTCAACTTGCTAAAGGTTGGATCCAGAGTTTTCTTTCCCAAACTGACGTCGAACCTCTGTAAAACATACTTTCTGCAACCCTTTATACCGCGGCATATTTCCTCTATATCCTTTTCTTCATGGATTGTTGGAACCACCGTGGTTCTGAACTCATAGTCCATCTTGGACCCCATCAAGATTCTCATGGTTTCCTCCACTTTCCCAAGAAACTTCTCAGCGTTGACACCGATTGCCCTAGAATATTTTTCCACAGTCAGCGGAGCCTTAATATCTAGGGCTATGTAGTTGACGAGATCCTTTTCGATCAGCTCCTTCACCATAGTTGGGTTGGTTCCGTTCGTGTCTACCTTAACTAGGAAACCCATTTCCTTCAATTTTGAACAGAGGTCTGGCAAGTCGCTGTGAAGCGTCGGCTCCCCACCTGTGATGCATACTCCGTCGATCCAGTTTCTTTGCTTCTTCAAATAATTCTCCACTCGTTCAAATGGAATGGTCTTTTCCTTTTCGGGATGGAGAACAAGGGCAGGGTTCTGGCAGAAGGGACAGCGAAAGTTGCAGTTTGGGAGGAAGAGGACAGAGGATATTTTTCCATCCCAATCTGCTAGACTGAAGTCGATAAATCCCTTTATCTCCATTCGGGCGATCACCTTCCCAAAGATTCCAGGACTAGGTTAGTGAAGTATTTGCTGATTTAGAGATACTTTGTTATCTTTGGTTCTAACATTTGTCTAGGCATCGCGCCGATTATCCTATCTATAAGTTTCCCGTTTTTGAAAACTAACAGCGTTGGGATGCTCATTATCTGGTACTGCATGGCAACTTCGTGGTTTTCATCTACGTTCAGTTTCACAAACAAAATTTTTCCAGCGTAGTCCCGCGCCATTTCCTCTATGACCGGGGCAACCATGTGGCACGGACCGCACCAAGGTGCCCAACAGTCAACCACCACCAAGGGATGTTCATGAATCATTTCTTTAAAGGTTGCATCGGTTACCTCGACTGGTTTATTCGCAGCCAGATTCTTTTCCTTCTCAGTTTCGCTGGTTTTTTTCATTAGTTGCCTCAGTTTCCTTTGTCTTATCTTTTCCAGCCCCTCATCCTTTACCATAGGCAAACTCCTAAGCCTTTTGTCCGTCTACGCCTCGTTATATAGGTTTCTAAGCATCCTATTATCATGTCTCCCTAGCCGATCTTAACATTGTTTCCTCAGCCTTTTGAATGACTATTGTTCTTCCTTCAATGATGGCCTCTACAATTTTTTGTTTCGCGCTTTCAGCTAGTCTCCAAACAGTGTTCCTAGAAACATTCATCCTTCTGCCGGCTTCATCAAAAGAAAGTTTTTCCAATTCAACGAGTCTTAAAGCTTCAAGTTCAGCGGTTTCCAGATAAACTGGTTCATCGCTACTTTTCGGAGTGGGCTCAAGTCTCTCGATGGGCGGAATCGATCTGATGATGACTGGTTTCGGGGGTCTTCCCACAGTTCCGCGTCTACGTCTTCTGCCCCAACGCCATCTTCGTCTCTGCATAATTATGTGATATATCACAAAATTTAAATAGTTTTCTGTGGAACGATTATGTGAAGTATCACAAAATGGAGGTGAAGTGAGTGCATAGAGGTTGGGGTCGTTGGTATAGGCGCTGGTATAGACATGGATGGTGGTGTCCGATGCATCCGTGGCCTCCAGCATGGGCACGAGGCTATTTGACGCCTGCTGCTCCTTACTATCCAGCTCCAATAGACCCAAGAGAAGAACTAACAATGCTAGAGACCATGAAAAAAGACCTTAATGAGAACCTGAAAGAGTTAGAGGCTAAAATAAAAGAACTCAAGGAAATCATTGAGAAGGAGAAAATGAAATGACTGCGACAAAAGTTGCCATCGCAACAATAAGCGATAAGGGGCTAAACGATCAGGTTTCTCCAGTGTTTGCCAAAGCTAAGACATTCACCGTGGTCGAAATAGAGGACAATAAAGTCAGGGATGTAAAGATATTACAAAACCCTGCCGCTTCACTTAGCCATGGCAAAGGTCCTATAGTTGTTCAGGTGCTTGTGAATCAAGGCATTAACGCTATTATCGCTAGTGAATTCGGGCCGAACGTTTCTGCCATGCTCGACCAAAATCAAGTAAACAGAATAGTAACCAAGCCGAAAACCCTCGCTATGGACGCTATAAAAGAATTTATATCAGCCAGAAGATGAGTAAAAACGCCCTACTGTTAACAGAAAATGCACAGTTACAGTTTATTGGCAACCAGAAATGTTGAAGGAGTTGCGAAAGAAGAGCTAAAGTGCGGGAAAGGCAGGGTTACTCAAAGACTCAGATTGTCCAGGTGTAGACTCCTCAGATTCCGCATTAACCAAACTAGTAAAGGCAAAACGCTTGATGAGGCAAAGAAAATAACAGAAGACATATAGGGATAGAAGGCTTACCAAAATTGAAACTTCACTGCCCAAGACTCGCCCTAACAACATTACGGAAAACGATTGAAGAATACGAAAGGAAGTAATATGATGCGAAATGAACAGATAAATGAGAGAAAGCGAATCCTTGAAGAGCAAAAACTTCTGAGAACTAGAATGAAAAAGATAAAACATAAGATAGCTGTCATCAGCGGCAAAGGAGGGGTCGGAAAAAGCGTCATCACGGTCAACTTGGCCATCGCCTTCGCTATGCACGGCCACGCCTACAGCGTAGGCATCCTTGACGCTGACATTCACGGTCCATGCGTTCCTAAACTGCTTGGAATGGAGGGACAAAGACTAACCGTCGGACCGATTGGAGCCTTTCCCGCTGTTGGACCCCTTGGAGTGAAAGTGGTTTCCATGGAGTTTCTGCTTGGAAGCAAGGAGATTCCCGTTATCTGGCGGGGACCCCTAAAAATGATAGCCATCCGACAATTCTTGTCTGAAATAGCTTGGGGTGAACTGGATTTCCTCTTCATAGATTTGCCTCCTGGAACAGGCGACGAACCCCTGAGCGTCATGCAACTTCTTCCAGAAATGGACGGCGTTGTCATAGTTACCATACCTTCAGAAGTCTCGCAGATCGTGGTTTCCAAGGCCATAACCTTTTCGAGACAACTAAATGTTCCAGTTATAGGCATCATCGAAAACATGAGTGGCTTCGTTTGCCCCAAATGCGGCGCCGAAACAGACATTTTCAGGGTTGGAGGAGGCCAAAAGATTTCCGAAGAGTTAGATGTTCAATTTCTGGGAAAGATACCGCTTGAGCCGAGAATCTGCGAAGATTCGGATAGGGGATTACCCTTCATATTGGAGCACTCTGATTCACCGGCAGCCAAAGCCTTCATGGAAATAGTGGAAAAGATCCGGGGTTTCCTAAAAGAGAAAAACACGCCCAAAAAACAGTCATCAGACGTTACCAGTAGCGAATAGTTTTAGAAATCCGTCACAACGCAATAAAAACGGCAAAGATATATGTTTCCGTGTGCTTAGAAACCCTTCCAATCATAAAGATGAGGAAAACCATGACACTTGTCGACGACATATTGAAGCTAAAGAAGGAGAAAAGGGCGCTCCTATTAGCCCATAACTACCAGAGAGGCGAAATTCAAGACATAGCCGACTACGTAGATGACAGCATAGGGCTTTGTAGAAGAGCAATGGAAGAAAAAGAGGCAAGGATAATAGTGTTTTCAGCCGTAGATTTCATGGCTGAATCAGCCGCCATCTTAAACCCTGACAAAAAGGTTTTTATCCCAAGCCCCGGCGCGAGGTGTCCAATGGCTCGTATGCTTCCCGCCGAAGAAGTTAGACTCTGGAAGAGGAAGTATCCAAAGGTGCCCGTTGTGCTCTACGTCAACACCCTAGCTGAGGCAAAGGCTGAATGCGACATCTGCTGTACTTCAGCGAACGCAGCGAAGGTTGTGAACAGTCTAGACGCTGATACGGTGCTTTTTGGCCCAGACGAAAACCTTGCATGGACCATTCAACAAAAAACTGGGAAGAAGATTATTCCAATTCCTGAGAGCGGTTTCTGTCCAACCCACGTGCTCTTCCTAAAAGAAGAAATTCTGCTTCTGAAGGAGAAGCATCCAGACGCTGTTGTCGCTGTGCATCCGGAATGCACTCCCGACGTTCAATCCATAGCCGACTTTGTTGGAAGCACCTCCCAGATGTGCAGATATGTGGAAAAGTCCTCTGCAAAAAAATACATAATTGGAACAGAGGTTGGAATTATCCACCGCATGAAGAAAGAAAATCCGAGAAAGGAGTTCATACCAGCCTATGATGGAGCTATTTGCACCAACATGAAATTAAACACGTTGGAAAGAGTCTATTTGGCTCTTAAAGAGGAGAGGTATCCCGTAACGGTTCCTAAATCCGTGGCAAAAAGGGCTCGAAAAGCGTTGGAAAGGATGGTTTCAATAACCTAGCGATTCTTTTCTCATGGAGAAACAATAGTTGACCTAACCTGTTTCACACCCTTCTTTGTGGTTAACTCTTGGGCTAATTTCCTGATTTCGTCAGCGTCGCCATTAACTGCTATAGCTTCAAGGCATTCTCGCTCAGTCAGGTGAACATGCATGGAGGAGCAGATCACGTGGCTGTATTTGTGCTGGGTTTCAATTAAGGCGTCCTCTAGGCCCCTGACTTCATGGTCGTAAATCATCACTAGAACGCCTGCTCTTGTTCCCTTCTGTTCCTGAAGCAACTTGTGTTCGGTAAGAAAAGCCCTCACAGAATCTTGAATAGCCTTTGACCTATTGTCGTAGCCCATTTTGTCCACTGCCTCATCTAACTCCTTCAGCAAGTCTGGTGGAAAAGTGACGCCAACACGGATAATCTTGGTCATGCTTCTTCCCAGTTAAAATCGTGTTTTATAGTCATAAAGCTTTTATCGATGTTAGTAACACTATTTAGAGAAAAGGTGTTACTAATGACCTACTTTGGCACCCGAGACATAATCGCTATAGCTATGTGCGCCGCCCTATGGGCCGTGCTCGGCATAACTATTGCACCGATTTTTTGGAGGCTAACTCACATGCCTTTTTTGTGTGACATGATTGGAGTTATAGTGTTGATCTTGGCTTTGTGGTGGACTAGAAGGTTGGGGGCAGCCACTCTAACAGGGGTCGTCGCCACAATCCTAACCTTGACGCTTAGACCTGAGGCCACTCACTTCTTCGGCTTCATGGCTGCTAGTGTGGTCTTTGACGCTCTTGCGAAGCTTATTGGATACCGAAACTGTCTAGAGAGGCCAATACCAAGCGCGATCAGTTTATTATTCATCTCCATAGCCTCCACCGCAGTCGCTGGTCTAATCATAGGCCTTTTCTTCATGAAGCCTATGGGTGGGCTGGCTTTCTTCGCTGGGTTGCACGCCTTAGGGGGTTTTATTGGAGGCGTTATCGGGCTTACGGTTGTCAGGGCGCTTATAGCTAGGAAAGTGACGCCATCCCGTCTCTAATAACTTGAGGTGAAAAGAAACGTGACAGTGTTGAAGCAAAGCATGGACACGGAATTAATGTCCCTTCTAAAGAAGGCTGTGGACTTTCATGGACACTTGGGGCCCTTTCTTGTGTTGGGTGTTAGGATGGGCCTCATCGGTGTTAGGGAACTGGGAGCAAAAGAGAACATGGAGAAGCTACGCGTGACTGTGATGTCGAAGTATTCTGTTCCGTTTTCCTGTGTTATAGACGGTATCCAAGTGGCAACCAAGTGCACGGTTGGGAACAAAAAACTGAGGGTAAAGAACTCCTCTGGAATTACGGTAAAATTCGAACTCCAAAACAGACGATGCGTAAGTATCGCGGTTAATCAAGTTGCATTTAACAAATTAAAAAACGATTTGCCCGAAAACTCTTCCAGCGAGGAACTTCAAGAACTCGCCAGGCTTGTTATTTCTATGCCTGAGGAAGAGCTGTTCATAGTAGGAAGAGAGTAAACGTTTTTCTGAGGTTGCGCTTCCTATATTCAAAGATGAGCAGATGCGGGACCTAAAACTCGCCAAGCTGAGGCTGAAAGAGAGAAACCTCACACTCGTCATAGTGAAAGAAGGTAAGGTTATTTTCGAGACTAAATCTCAGGGTGTAAACGGTTTTCTCCAAGCCATTGAAAAATTCGGCAAGAAATTAGCTGCATCTTCGGTGGCAGACAAGATCGTGGGGGCAGCAGCAGCTATGCTCTGCGCCTATTCTGAGGTGGCGTCTGTGTTTGCGGTCACGATAAGCGAGGAAGGAATGAAAGTGCTTGAAGACAATAATATTCTCTATGAGTTTGAAAGTCGTGTTCCAAACATTCTCAACTACGACAAGACTGACATCTGTCCCTTCGAAAAACTTGCTGCCAGCTCTAGAGACCCAAAGGAAGCCTACGATAAGCTGAAGTCTTTTTCAAAGTCTGGCGGTAAGAAGCATGGCGAGAACCCTTAACATTGAATAAGCCTTATATGGGGTTAACTGTCTCGTAAAGGCTGTGAAAGCTTGTCGAAGGGAATAAAATGTGTGAATTTAGTGTGTTGCTTAAGGAGAAAACCGTGTTCAAAGATGCTATTTACGTAAAGGTTGACAGAAGCAAAGTTATAGTTAAGGATGTGCTGGGAAATTCTAGGGTATTCGAAAACTGCAAAATTGTGGAAGTTGACGTAAATTCAGAGCGCCTTGTGCTTTCGCCAACCTAAGTTCCTTAAGTTATTATGGACTCATCCTTTTCTCGAAAACATTTAAGGTTACGGAAATCATGAACTTCTTGGGTTGAACATGAAGATCGCGGTTTCTGGCAAGGGTGGAGTTGGCAAGACCCTCATCGCGGGTGTTCTCGCCGATTTCTTCGTGAAGAAGGGGTTCAAAGTTTTGGCCATTGACGCGGATCCTTCTCCTAATCTAGCCTTAACTTTGGGTTTATCCCTTGATGAGGCTAGCAAGATTGTTCCAGTATCCGAGAACACCCAACTATTAGAGTCAAAGACTGGCACCAGTTTTGCTGGAGTGTACCGCCTTTCATTCAGCGTCGACGACATAGTTGAAAAGTTTGCTGTGAAATCGCCTTATGGCGTGAACCTCCTTGTTATGGGAACCGTTAGGTCAGCTGGCGGAGGTTGCACATGTCCAGCCAACGCCGTGGTTAGGGCGCTTCTTCGGCATCTCTTTGTTGAACGGGACGAGGTCGTGGTTATGGACATGGAAGCCGGAGTGGAACACATGGGTAGAGGAACCGCAAAGCACGTTGACACCATGCTCATAGTTGCTGATCCAAGCCTAAAGTCCATGGAGACGGCGAGGAAAATCTACGGGTTGGCAGCTGAGGCTGGCATCAAGAAAGCTTTCATGATCGGAAACAAAATCAGAAACTCCAGTGAAAACGGATTAATTCAACGGTTCGCAGCCGATAACAAAATTCCCATACTTGATTTGGTCCCCCATGACGAACAGATATTGAAAGCAGACATGCAGGGAGAGACTCCTCTGAAATACGCGGAAGATTCGGTGGGAATAGTAGCCATTCGAAAAATGGGTGAAAAGCTCCTAAACATGAAGTTAGCCTGAATAAATAAAATCTCTTAAATATTAGTCACCATGTTATTTAGTCAATCGACTAGGAGAAAATGGCTTTGGATCCAACGGAAAAAAGGGTTATAGGTTCCCTTCTACTGCTTTCTGGTTTAACATTCCTCGCCATTGGATTATACACTGAACAGTCAACGTTTGTTCTGGAACTTTTGAAGAAAATATTTGAAACGGCAATCGCAGGATTGCCCTGACCAAACAAAGGCAGGTTGAACTTGCTGCCAGAAACAACTGTTCTTAAGGTCCAAATTTTCTATTTTATCGAACCTTTGGTCTGTATCGGAGTGTTTCTCCAAAGAAGTCGATAACTCTACACTTGGTTGGAAACTTTGCTGAGTGTTTTGCCTTTGCGGGGATGTAGTATTCGTCTCCTTTCTTATACAGCCCAGTCTTTTTGTTGATTGTGAGTTCCATCGCGCCCTCGACAACTATTCCCCACTGGGGTGAATCATGACTGTGCTCCGTAACCTCTCCCAGAGGTTCGATATCGAAAAACACTATTTGATGATTCTCACCTTGGGATATCCAACCCCTAACACCCTTAAACCCTATATCTGCCTCCGGCAAACTAGTTATAATCTTCGGGAATCCCTTACCCAACGCATGAACTCTCCTCAATAGCCTTAGATAACATTGCTATTACTCATTGATTATTAAAACTTAAAGTCCAAATAAATCACATCTCTACGCTGCAAGTTCTTTTCTACGGGAAGCCCACAGGCTGATGAAACGGGAGGCTTCCCTGAGGGGATTTTTCAAGACCATTGACACCCCGACGGTACATTCTAGCCAGCACCCCTCACAAGAGGAAACTTTAAGCCAACCTTCACTTTTTGTCCTATCCCTCAAAATCTCGCCAGCCGAATGCGTGAGGATATCACCAAGCACCACGTCTGCTCGAGCAGGGCAGGCTAAAAGCCTACCCATAGGATCAATGGCCACGTAAAGTTCTCCAGCATGACAAATTTTCGGCATCTCGCCATCGAAATAGGGCTTAAAGCCTTTAACAAAATCGGTGGGCACCGCTAGGAAGCTGGGGTTGCTGCGTTTAAGCCTTAATAGATAGTCCAGAAGCCTCGAAACCTCTTCTGGAGAAGGCTTGTTTTGGGGAGGAGGCGGATAGGGATGAATGGGTTGAACTTGGGCAAAGTCCACTAGGCTGTGGAGTTCTTCGATGAATTGGGGCAGGATTTTGGTGTTCCATGGAGTGACAACGGTGTTCACTCCAACCCTCACTCCATGAGCCTTCAGCAATTTTATGGCTTCAACAGCCTTATAGTAGGTTCCTCCCACTCCCCTTAGTTTGTCGTGAACTTCTTCGGGTCCATCAAGCGAAACAACAATTACGTCAAAGGCATCGGCAATTTCGGGGGCTCGACGGCTATTCAAAAGCGTCCCATTGGTGTTCATGCTCACTAGGCAACCGTGGGATGAGGCCCTTTTTGCGAGGACGGCTAAGTCTTCGCGTAGTAGTGGTTCGCCTCCGCTGAGGTCGAAAAGGGGTATGCCTAGGCTGCAAACTTTGTCTATGACGGTTAATGCCTTCTTTGTTGGCAGTTCAGGTATGTTCATCTTCCACCAGTCACAGAATGAGCATTTCATGTTACAGCGGCTGGTTACGTTGTAGGAGGCAAAGAGAGGCGTAGGTCTCCCGGTCTTGAATTTAAGAAACCTGGTGAATATTTTAGTAGCTAATCGCTCTGTTTTCATCGTTATGCCCCCTTATCTTATCTTGGAATAAAAAAGTATCCGTAAGGTCGCTCAGCCGTCTAGGTCGTTTGCATGGTTTTCTCGTACATTTTTTCCAGCGTCCACCGAATGGACGACTTCAGCTCCCTCAATCTTTCCTTTCTAATATTTCTGATGGTTACCTCCCGGATTAGGTTTCCATCCCGAACAATGTTATACGAAAGTATCTTATCCGGCGTAATCTCGCCGGTGCTAGCGGCTTCCCTGTCCTTCTCCTGCATCTTAGCCAGCACCCTCTCCACAAGGAAGGACATAAAAGGCGGAGTGTTAATGTCGAAGCCTTTGTCTTCTGCCAGCACAATTCGCATGGAGTCATCTCCTATGTACAGATCAGCGAGAAGATCACCGGTCACAGTCTTTATCGGGATGCTTCTTTCGTACTCCCTAGCAGGAGGCTGAGGAGCAGCTTCCGCCGGAGTGGGAACAGGCTTAACGATTTTCGCTCTTTTAAATCCTTTCTCAAGCAACATATCATCAATTAAACCGAGTAAAACCTGCAACCCTTCAAGTTCTGTTTCCATGTTCTCTATACGTTTCTCTAACAGTCCCCTAAGCTCGGCAATTTTCTTTATTTTGTCTTCTTCAGCCATCTCTTCTCCCTTCAGACAGAAATAACGTGCTACACTTAAGTATAAAAGAAGCCCTTTTGAAGTTTGGTGTTCCTGTGAAAGAGGAAATGTACGATTTTAATCTTCTTGTCTCTTATTCTTGGGGCGTTTATGGGAAAGCGAAAAGAGAAATTGTGCAGGTATTGGAGATGCTTGGCGACGAAGGTCCCGTGGTGAAGCGTACAATCGCCGAGGGAATAATCGGCGTGAAAACTCGCTTAGATTCGCGGGAAGTTATTCGTGGGCTTCGAAAACTCTTTGACGAGGACCCTTTTGTCCTTCAGTACACGTTGAAGTGGGTGCCTGTGGACCTCTGGACACTCTCGGACTTGGACTCCATGAAGGAGGCTGTTAGAAAGCTGAGAAACAGAATTCATGCAGGCGAGAGATGGCGCATGACCGTGGAAAAACGCAGATACAGTCAATATCATAAAATTGAAATCATAAAAGAACTCGCTGACCTCATAGATGAAAAGGTTGACCTTGAAAATCCTGAGAAAATCCTCCGCGTGGACATAATAGGGAGATACGCGGGAATATCCGTCCTGACGCCGCAAGAAGTTTTCTCTGTGACAAAACCTTATTCTAAGGTTCCATGAACTGTCGAGTTCTAAATCTTATGGACAGGCAACTCTTGGACTGGTTTAACCTCTACTCCCCACTTCTCCTTCAAAAACCTTTCAAACTCTTGGAAAGCCCTGCTTTTCGTTTCATTTAGCTTTAAGCAGAGAGGTTTACCTGCATACATCCAGCTTAGGTCGTATATTGCGGTTCTTCTTGACAGTTCGGGATTTTCTTTAATGATTTGCACAAGGCCTTCAGGTGGACCCTGCGGGAAAAGCCAAGCTGTATACGAAACATCAACAACATGATATGAAATGCCTTCGCGAATGGCACACTTATGGTTTACAGCAATTTTCTCAAAGGTTGAGGGATGAACCGTTTGAGTCCAGAGAAAGTTATGGTATTCGTCACCTATCTTAACCCAGTCTTCATGTTCAGAGGTTTTCCAGCCCCTTAGTTGACACTGACACTTAAAACTGTCAAGAAGCTCCCAAACTTTAGGAATGCGTGACACCATGGGTATTCCTTGTAATTAATTATAGAATAAAGTTCTATGCTAATAATTTAAGGTTAATTGACAAATATATTGAAAAAATGTCGGTTAAAAAGCCCATAAATTGAAAAAATGCAGAGAAGCATCAATATTGTCTACAAATTTCCAATGAAGATATCACTTTAACTTTAGGCTAACGTGTTTTTATAAACTTGAAGCATGTAAATTTGACGGATTTTTAAAGGATTTTCTACATTTATCCGACGGCAAATAATAAATTAACAAAAGGATGACGTAGTCGTCGTCTTCAGGGTTTGAGAAAATGAAGATGAAAAATCAAGCGGTCTCCCTAGACAGTTTGGATTGGAATATTTTGCAGGCTCTTCAGGAAAATGCCAAGGAGACCTATACAGAAATTGGTCGTCGCTTCGGTGTAGCACATTCCACAGTCTATGATCGCATAAAAAGGATGGAGAAAAATGGCATCATCAAGAAATACATTGCAGTCGTTGACTTAGAGAAAATTGGAATAAAAAACATCACAGCCATCATGACCGTGTTTACTGACCCAAAAGAAAGCGAAAACGTGGCGAAGAAATTATCAGAATCTAAGGAGGTCTTAGAGGTTTCAACGTCCCTTTCCGAGGAATTGTCGATAATTGCGAAGGTGGCTGCCAAGGATCAGGATAAACTCCATTCATTTATAGCTCAGACGGTTGCGCCCCTCCCCGGAGTGTTGAGGATTCGAACTTCAATTATTACAAGAAAATACAAAGAGAAGGAATTTTTGGTCGAGGAGAGATAAAGGTGCTGAACATTAATAGGAGTCGAAGATTATTTATGAACGGACTCGGTATAGCCTTAAAAAGGAGGAACTTCACCTGCTGACACCTTCATCTACCGCCCGGATTCTCAGAAAACTTCCAAGGGAGAACGCTTTCTATTTCTTCACTTCTATCGGCAACTACACCGGCGAAAACGCGGCTTCCTTGGAAGAGTTTGTGAAAAAAATTGGAGAAGTCAACGCCAAATCTTTGGAGTTTCATTTCTACCGTGGCGACTTTGAGAAGTGGGTGGCCGAGGTTCTTGAAGACACAGAGTTGGCTGAAGAGATTAAGGACTTGAAAAACCTGAAACCTGTTGGAGATTCCTTACGGGGTCAACTTTACCTTGTCGTTTCAAAAAGGTTTGAAAAGTTGAAAAGCGAATTTCATGGTTGATGTTTTGACTTTCTTATTTTAATGGCTTGCTTCTACGTTTAGTCAATAGAATTGTTGCGGCCAGAGCGGCTAGGAGAACGAAAGCTAAGCCTATCCTTGGGGCTAAGCCTATCTTTGGGGCTAGAAAATGAGACTTGTCTATTGGGACGGCGTAGCCTCCAACAGGCGACGGTATCACTTTGAAGAATGCCTTGAGGGTGCTACCATAAGTGATAGTTACAATGGTGGGGTTGGCAGTTGTACTCGAGACTTGGACGTTTCCAGTGGCTTCCCAGTGATCAAACTCCCAGCCAGTAGGAGCATTCGCTGTAGCAGGTCCGGACGTATCATAGGTGAACGAGTCGGACTGACCGTTGGTGTATGTTTTGCCACCGAAAGAGATGCTGCCAACCGTTGAGGGATCAGTGTAGAATGTGACAGTGCAAGTGGCCCGTTTAAAGAACGCCTTGAGGGTGCCACCGCATGTGATTGTTACGGTTGTCGGGTTGGCTGTAGTGCTTGAAACCTGGACGTTACCAGAGACTTCCCAATGATCAAAAACCCAACCAGCAGGAACGTTCGCCGTGGCTGGACCAGAAGTACCATACGGGAAGATGCCAGACTGACCATGAGTGTAGGTTCCACCCTGGAAAGAGATGCTGCCAACAGTGGAGGGATCGGTGTAGAAAGTAACCGTGCACTGAATCTGCTTGAAGACCGCCTTGAGGGATCCACCGCAAGTGACAGTCACGGTCGTGGGATTGGCTGTCGTGCTTGAGACTTGGACGTTGCCAACGGTTTCCCAGTGATCAAAGGTCCAGCCCACAGGAGCGTTTGCGGTTGCAGGACCAGAAGTGCCATAGGTGAAGGTATCGCTGTCACCATCAAAGTAGATGTCACCTTCAAAGCTTATAGAGCCAATAGTGGAAGGATCAGTGTAGAAAGTAACCGTACATTGAATTTGTCTGAAGACGGCTTTGAGAGTTCCACCACAGGTGATTGTCACAGTTGTTGGACTGGTGTTCGGGTCTGAAACCGCGACGTTGCCAGTGACCTCCCAATGATCAAACTCCCAACCTATGGGAGCATTAGCAGTAGCAGAGCCAGAAGTGCCATACGTGAAGGTGTCAGACTGACCATTGGTGTAGGTTCCACCCATAAAAGTGATGCTGCCAACGGTATCAGGATCAGTGAGGAAAGTAACGTCACACGTAATCTGTTTGAAAACCGCTTTAAGGGTTCCACCGCAAGTAACCGTTACCGTTGTGGGATTGGTATTCGGGTCTGAGACGTCAACGTTGCCAGTGACCTCCCAATGATCAAACTCCCAGCCTTCAGGAGCGTTTGCGGTTGCAGGACCAGAAGTGCCATAGGTGAAGGTATCGCTGTCACCATCAAAGTAGATGTCACCTTCAAAGCTTATAGAGCCAATAGTGGAAGGATCAGTGTAGAAAGTAACCGTACATTGAATTTGTCTGAAGACGGCTTTGAGAGTTCCACCACAGGTGATTGTCACAGTTGTTGGACTGGTGTTCGGGTCTGAAACCGCGACGTTGCCAGTGACCTCCCAATGATCAAACTCCCAACCTATGGGAGCATTAGCAGTAGCAGAGCCAGAAGTGCCATACGTGAAAGTGTCAACCTGACCGTTCGTGTAGGTTCCACCTTGGAAAGAGATGTTTCCAACGGTTGAAGGCTCAGTGTAGAAAGTAACAGAGCATAGTAGAGGCCCTTTGACAACTATTGGGACGTCCCTGTGTCCCGCGGATATTGGAGTGCACGGCACTGATGTGATATCGTGAATGTGTGTGTGGACTTTGGAGCCTGGGTAGTTGTGTGCGCCAATCGCCACGTGAGTCTCAAACATCAAGGTGCAGTTGTCATCTTCATTGATAGTAAATGTCCAACTCCATTGAAGCTGCTGAATTCCAGACTCCCAACCGTCCTTCACTAGCCCAGAAATAGTTGGAGTCTCTGAGACACCGTTTCTCCACATCATCCAGTTCCTGACATCGTCAAGTCCAAGCCAAGTCGAATCGTTATAGTCGTGGTGAACAACCACAGTCAACTGATACGACCCTTTCTTGTTGCTGGTAATCTGAATCTTGTAGGGAACCCACTCACACTCGTAATAGCCTTTGACATCGCCATGCGTCCAGCCTGGGGACGGCTCAAGAGTGTAGCCGTATAATTTCGGGGTAATGGCTCCTTCTCTAAATGTTGTTGTTGCTGTGTTGGTTCCGTCTGTCGCAGTTACCGTATATGTTCCTGGTATGCCGTTCAACTGATACGTGCAGGTAAAGTTGCCAACATCATCAGTCACAGCACAAACAGTATCACTCGCCCCATCTGGCCTTACTATAGTAACAGTAACATTCGCCAAGGCTTCGAATCCGCTGCCGAATATACTCACAGTTTCATAGTACTCATAGTCTGCCTTATCTGTCCAAATCGTCGCCGGATAGGTAAACATTACATTCTGTATTTTGGTTTGATCCGCCAAAGGTAACGTACCATCATCAACCCTTAAGCGGACATATTTGGAGCTCTGCGGAGCTGTGACCTCGATGTAATATGCTACTTCCAAATAGTCTGTCTGGTCAACAACTGTGTAAGCCGCCCAATTGTATGTTCCTGCTAATGTTTGCCACGCATTAGTTAGTGTTATAACAGGTGAGTTTGCAACATTTGTTGCTACCGTTGCCCTGATTGAATTATCGCTTTTCCTAATCAGTATATCAATGTCGCCATGCGCCACAACCAATGTTGCAGATGAGCTTCTCATAGCCCTATATGTAACAGTCCATGTTGAGGCTGGAATTGAAACGATTCCACTCAACGGATAGACCCATCTACCCATCAGCTTCCTACCAGTAGATGCTGCTGACTGCGATAATGTTGTTGCGGGTCCATCCGCGGATGATAATTTATGCAAGAAATAATTCACACCATTTATTGTCGTTGTTTCTGCGTGAGCGTATAATGTTTGAGGAGACGATGTGGTTGCATAGCTTCTAAAGGTCTGGAAGGTAAGAAAGAGAGAAGCGAGTACTAAAACCACTATCAAAACTAATAGGAAACGTCTGGCCAGACGTGACGGTTTCAGAATCGCCTCTCCCTTCTCTTTTCAGCACTAAAGAGTTACGCATAAATCAATAATAAGCTTTGCGGAAGTATCTTCTATATCACTAAATGAAATATATCAAAGCAAAATTAACTATTCTAGTCAGCCAGCCACTTTTTTAAGCTGGTTCCTATACATTTCAACAATTTCCTTGACGGCTGTCGCATCCTCAGCAGACTTGTCCAGCCTATAGTTCCCTGTAAAGCGTGGAAACCTTATGGCTAGTCCACTTCCCTTCCTGATGACGTCCATGGCGCACGTGTGAATGGGACTAAGCGTTATCTCAGCGCCAATAGTCTCAATGACCACAACTGGTTCAAACCAAACATCCGCCTCTAGGGTTGAATAAACCCTAGAATGCCGATGCGGTATCCGATGCTTCTCCATCATTTTCGGAAGCTTTTCAAGATCCTCATCAGTGAATCCAGTCCCACACTTAGTAACAGTCTTGAACACATCTTCCCCAGGATCATAGGCGCCAAGAAGGAGGGCGCCGTACGTTCCAGCACGTTTCCCCCTACCATGAAAGGCTCCTACAACCACAAGGTCAACGGTGTCAGTCATTTCACTTTTATAATCACGCTTGTACTTTATCCAGAGCCACCCTCTTGCGCCAGCCTGGTAAACTGCGTCTTCGTTTATTGATTTACAGACCAGACCCTCACACCCGCCTTCCACGGCCTTTTCAAAGAAACGCTCCAGCTCCTCTGCATCGCCAGTAATGATGTACTCCGCCACCCTGACACGATCGCTTTTCTCAATAATCCTTTCAAGATGCTGGCGTCTAACAGGGTATGGCTTAAGGGTTAAGTCCGTTCCATCAACGTAAAGGGCGTCAAACATGAAAAGGGAGACAGGATATTCCTCCATGGCCTTTTTTACGCCATATTTACGCCTTCGATGCATCAGCTCTTGAAAGGGTTTCATCTCGCCTGTGTCAGGATCTATGGCAACGACCTCTGCCTCGATAATAGCCTCTTTCGCCTTCACGTGTCTGCTGATCAATTCGCTGGCATCTGGATACTGGTCAGTGATGTCTTCGAGTCGCCGAGAAAAGAGCCTAACGTGACCTTCCTTCTTGTGGGCTTGCACCCTCTCCCCGTCATACTTATATTCAGCTATGCAATTTCCTCCAAGTTTTTCAAGGATTTCGGTGGGTGCGCCTAACCGTTCTGCCAGCATGGGTCTAATGGGTTCACCGAGCGAAACCTCAAACCTTTCAATACCTTTAATTCCCTTCTCTGCGACGGTTTTTGCCACTCTGCCTAGATCGGACGAAATATTGTATGCTCGCTCCAGAATCTCTCGAGCTTCTTTGCCACCGCCGAAGGCTATAGCCAACGCGTCAAGAACGGTCATGTCAGCGATTCCTAATCTCAAACTGCCAGTCACTGTTCGAACGACATACCTTGCCTCCTTTGGAGTGGCGTTGGTTAAAAGCCCGGCTAAAAAGTTTATCTTATGATCCATGGACCCGGGACCGGTTGCCTTTGCCATTTTGTCTAAGTTTTCGTACACCATCTCAATGGTCAACGGTTGTTGAAAAAGCGTCGCCTGAGCTTTCCTTTCCAAGAATCTTTGGGCAGTCGTGCCTAAGTCTCCGGTTTCTTTCAGACTCTTTTCGATTTCCCTTTCGCTGTGACCTGTTGCTTTGGCAACCGCCCGTATAGCCAGCTTCTCCGCAACTCCAATTTCGATTCCAACAAAGTCTGGATATAGTTTTCCCTGTGTCAAATAGACAACCTTGTCAATGATATCCTTAGGTGTTTGTTTGAGGAGTTCGACTAGGTGGTCTGTCATTTCCAGACGCTTTGTCGTAGCCTCAATTTTTTCGTAAGAGTCTGCGATAAGGGAGTATCTCAAAGCGGGTACACTCTAGTTAATAACAGACGTTGCGGAGATATTAAAGCTAAACGTTAAAAGATGTTTGAAACCAAAAGGAGCCACTGTTGGGTATCTCCAGTAGAATTTGCCAAAAGCTTTGTCATACCGGATGTGCCGACAAACCGCCATCAAGTCCTGAATTCCAAGAGTGCCTTTTTTGCTCAGCTTCATCACATATAGATTTATGTTGCTGTTGGGCAGCAGTCACATACATTTAAAAATTCCAATGAAAGAATAGTTGCCATGAGCGCAAAAGAACCGAGCCCGTTCATCCCATTAGTGATATCAATTCTGGCAGGAATCGGCTGGGCTATCTTTATGTTGATATATACCCTATATTGGTCAACAGACTTCACCTTCTTCCAGAACATCGTCATAATCTTGCTCTCCTTAGTTGTGGTGGGTGGTTTCCTCGGCCTCATGTGGGTGGTCTGGGCCTTTAGATCTGGTATGGCATCACCTGATATTGTAAATCGCTAAACAAAATAACCTCGTAGTGCGCAACTAAACAGCACCTTCCAAGTAACTGAGCCTGCTTAACTGGTGATAATTTTTAAAATAACTTGTCTACTAAACCTGTGTAACCTAAAACGTCTCGTAGTGGACTATTTCCCTCAGCGACCTCTTTCGTGGAGCCCTAGGTTTCTCAGCCCCATGTCCAACTGGAACGATGGCCACAGGTCTCACTCCCCTCGGCGTATTGATTACCTTGGCAACTTCATCCTCATGAAATGCTCCCACCCAACAGGTTGAGAGTCCCAAAGCGCAGGCAACCAAAAGCATGTTTTCTATGGCCGCCGCTGTGTCCTGTAGGCAGTAGAGATTCGCTCCTCGACTTCCGTAGCCCCAGCTTGATCGTCCTACATTGGCGCAAACGACGATAACGACTGGCGCCTCTTCAATGAAGGTTTGATTCAGAGCGGCGTCTGCCAGTTTCCGTTTTGTCTCAGCGTTTTTTATTATGACGAATTCCCAGGGTTGAATGTTTCCGGCTGATGGAGCCCACCTGGCGGCTTCTATCAGCTTCTCAACTTCTTCCTCTGAAACTTCCTCGCTAGTGTAGGCTCTGACGCTTCTTCTTTTCATGATTGCCTCAAAGACATCCAAAACTGATCACCTATGCTGATATGGGTATTTTCGCAATAATTATGCTTTTCAAGTGCAGTGGAGAAATAAAGAGCTTTAAGCAAACCATTGTTATAAGTTGGGGTTGCGAGGGGTTGTGGAATTGTTGTTCTTAACATTGTTGGAGGTTCTTCCAGGCAGAGCTGGAGATCAACTAGGCACCTTAAAGAGGATTAGGTCGGTAACTCCGCCAGCAGGCATAAAAATCCTTGGAGTCTACTTTTTGTTCGGTCGCTACGATGGAGCCATCCTTTTTGAGGCGCTAGACCTCAGAACAGCTAAAGATTTTATTTTGCGAGCCGCAACGCACATTTACAAGACCGAAACCTTAACGGCACTTCCGGCAGAAGAACTCTAACCTATAGGGAGGCGTTAACCATTTCTGTGCCCAGAGAAATTCTGCCAACCCGACTTCTATATTATGAAGATGCATATCTAAGGGAGTTTGAAGCCATGGTTCTAAAGACGCTGAAAATCGACGACAGATATGGCTTGATTTTGGATCGCACCGCCTTCTACCCAATGGGAGGGGGACAACCAGCAGACACGGGCATCATCAAAGGGAAAAACGGAGAAATCAAGGTTGCAGATGTCCAAACGATTAAGGGGTCTGTTGTTCACTTTGCCAGCGAAATAAAAGGAGAAATAAGGGAAGGAGAGGAGGTAAAGGGCACCATCGACTGGAACCGCCGATACGCCCTCATGAGAAACCACACGGCGGCTCATCTAATGGGAGAAGCCGTACGAAGGGCGGCAGGTATCCCGATGCCAATAATAGGGTCGGCGATAGATGTGGACAAAGCCAGACTGGACTTCGCCCATAAAGAAAACTTGCGACCACTACTCTCTGAAATCGAAAAAATTGCAAACGATGTGGTTAAGGAAAACAGGTTAGTGGAGATCAAGATGATGCCACGAGAAGAGGCTGAAAAATATGTTGAAAGGTTTCATGAAAGCCTGAAAACTCTGCCTCCTCATGTTCGGAAGGTTCGGGTAGTTGAGATAAAGGACTGGCATGCTTGTGCCTGCGGAGGAACCCATCTGAAAAGCACTGAAGAAATAGGAACCATCAAAGTCTTGAAAAGGGTTTCTAAGGGCAAGGGCGTGGAAAGAATAGAATTTTCGGCAAAAGAGTCTTAAGTTAGTGCGTAATGATTTTACTTCGGATGATGAACGCGAGAGTCAGCAGAGCCTTAGAGCGGTGATAGCAACTCGACGGGCGATCTGACAACCCAACGTTTTAGCAACCACCGTTACGACAAAGTTTAAGAGGAAAAATGGGTCACGTTGAAAAGGCTGGAGGAAACATTATGCCCTGCACAGTTGTAGTTTGCGGTTTCTTCGGAGACACTGGCAAGGGAAAAATCATCTCTTATCTCTCGTTGAAGGACAAAATCGCTGTAGCTGCAAGGGCTGGAGTAGGTCCTAACGCGGGTCACATGGTGGTCTACAAAGGCAAAGAATACAAAATGCGAATGTTACCAAGCACCTTCGTCTACGATAAATGCCGCCTTCTGATAGGTCCAGGCGTCCTAGTTAACCCAGAAATTCTATTCGAAGAGATACAATTAACTGAGTCCCAAAACAGAGTGGGCGTTGACCGCCAGTGCGCAATCATCGAACCGAAACACATAGAAGCCGACAAAAAGGGGCACCTAGCCCAAAAAATAAGAACAACCGGTTCTGGAACAGGACCATGCAACGCTGAGAGAGCATTGAGAACAGTCAAGCTTGCGCGCGACCTTCCCGAGCTTGAAAAATTTTTGACAGACGTCCCCCAAGAAGTGAACGTAGCCATCGAAGAAGGAAAGAATGTTTTGATTGAGGGAACTCAGGGAACCTACCTCTCCCTTTTTCATGGAACCTATCCATATTGTACCTCAAAGGACGTAACAGCTTCAGCCGCCTGTTCAGACGTTGGAGTTGGCCCCACCAAAGTTGATGACGTTATTCTCGTGTTCAAAGCCTACACGACACGGGTTGGAGGAGGCCCCCTTCCCAACGAGTTGTCTTGGGAGGAAGCTGAAAAGAGAGGATGGGCTGAGGTTGCCACCGTAACTGGAAGAAGGAGACGTTCAGCACCGTTTAATTACGAGCTTGCAAAGAGGGCGGTTATGCTAAACGGAGCCACCCAAGCCGCCGTAACAAAAATCGACGTGATGTTTCCAGAATGCAAAAGAGTCAAGTCTTATGAAGAACTTTCAAAAGAAGCAAAAGCTTTCATCAAGAATGTTGAAAGGAAAATCAAGGTGCCAGTGACGCTAGTCGGAACGGGTCCAGGCGCATGGGAAATTGTAGATAGAAGAAAGGAGTTGAAAAGTTAACTCTAGGAGGCTAGACAGGCATGCCAACCGTCGTGATTAAAATCTCCGAACTTCGCGGTATGAATGACGAAAACGTGAAAAACCTAGCAGAGTTCCTTGAAAATAGGGCAGGGGCAAAAGTGGATGTTACGAGTGGTGAAATCGCTCTGAATTTTGAGGAGGGAAAGAAAATTCCTTCTAGAGCGCATCTAAGGGTGCTTCTTCGAAAATTCCTTCACCAAGCAGAGTTAAAGGAGAATTTTCGCGTCATCTCGGGCAAAGAGAACGTTTTCATAATTAAGGAAAGAAAGTATGCTGAAGAGGAGTAAAGTTAAATCAACAGCAATGATTCTGTGATGAATTGTCTAGCCTAAACGGTTATTCTGAATATTGATTCTCCCTTCATAATGCTTATCAAAAATCGTAGTCGATATTTTAGCTAATAAACCAACGCTGGAGTATGTTGAACATTGCGAATATTGCGGCGAAAGACTCGAGTAGCCAATGGGTGCGCCGTCTGCAAGCAGGCTATTTGTTCATCTAGGGTTTATTGTTGCCGACTGAAAGAATACGTAGATGACATTGTATATTGTCCTCATTTTGAGCCGAAGTCGTTGGCAATAGAACCCCATGTGCGTTAGCTAGGGAGAAGCCTTTCTGTCTTTCATTCGTTTCTTTTCAAAAAAGTCGTGAATCCTCAAGAGGTATCCTCGTGCCATCCACGTTTTCTTGTGGGCTTCATGAAAGTTTTCAGCTTTAAAGCTGTCCTTTGCCTCTTTAAGTAGGTCTTGTGCTAACACGAGGGTAGGTCCAACTTCAACCTGTTTCGCGGGTAGGTCAAGCTTCCACGAAGCACTTGGGTTTTCATCTTGGTGCATGAGGGAGAAAAGAAAAAGTGTATATTCTAGATCGGCTGCAGCTCGCCAAACAGAGCGCATAACTTCCTCTTCATTTTTTTCCACGAGGGCTTTCATCGATTCTTCAAGATGGTTTATGGCGGACGTAATGTTTTCCAGCTTCATCATTTGTCCCAAAGGTCATAAGCGCCTCTGGCTGAACTATTACCAAACCTTGCTCTTTTAAACTCTTTCTTTACGGAAACAAGTGCTACAAGTCGGAAACGATATAAACCAAGCCATACAAGGCTTAATAATTTCGGGGCTATGAAATGAGCGGTACCGAACTTGAAGATCGCTTGGCTGAAGCCTTTCAGAAGCAGGGATACATCGTGTTCAGGCGAAAGAACCACTGCGACGTCCTAGCCGTAAAGCCGAGTATGGCTGTCGCCTATCTGGTGGAGTGCAAAGACTACGCGTTGTCGAGGAAACAGCAAATTTTGGCTGTAAGAGAGCTTAACAGAAACTATACGCACGCTCTGGAAGTTTTGTTAGAAAATCGTCTCTATGTTGAAAGAATTTTGAAGGTTTTGGTGGCACACGCCTTCTCCTATCAGGCTAGAGGCATTTATCAGTACACTCCCGCCGAAATGGTAAAGCATATCCAGTCTTCATGAAATCTTTCGCGCGCACACAGAGATTGTCTTTATGGCGTATATTTCGCGTCTATGTCAATTCCGCCAGTAGTAGTTTTGAGACTTACATTGAAATTGCTGCCAGCAGGATAGTTGTCTGACTGCAGTAGAGATGTCGTGCCAGAAAATCTAGGTCTCATAGGTCTCCTTTCTTCTCTCTTTATTCTTCTTTTCTCAGGCTTAGTCGCTGGTGGAGCAACAGGGGTTCCACAAGTAGGACAGAATTTTGCGTCCTCATCTAATTTGGCTCCACACTTCCAACAAAAGGGCATTTTCTCACCTTCAAAAATAGCGTTGTAGCTTGAAGTATTAAAGTGATTTCATGGCGATTGCTTATGCATGCAAGCGCGCGTAATAAATATTTCAAACCTTAATCACTTTTTCATAAACCTTAATCATAAGTTTCAGAATTTTTTAAACTGTGATTTGGAGAGAAGCAGATTGAGTGAGACTGAACCGAAAAAAGAAAAGAAACCCGTTAAAATTGAGAAAGCGGCTGAGGAGACAGGGGAGTTTATCGGAAAGGGCATAAGAAAAACTTGGTGTATTACAAAGAGTTTCGGAAAAAGAATTTTAGATTCTCTTGAGAAAAAAGAACAGAAAAGCGCTTCCAACTGTCCACACTGCGGAGCCCCAGTTTCACCAAGTTCCAATTTCTGTTCTCGTTGCGGAAAAAAGCTCTAATCTGCGCCCGCGTGTATTTAGAATACGAATACTCGTTTCATAACTTCCTTGTACGGATTACGAATTTACTTTTTCTAAAGTGATAGGGCATGTCTCATACTATTAGAATAAAGAGGACAGCTTTCCTAGGTGAGGAGAAAAAGGTAAGAAACATACCCATGATTTGGTGAGGACGGGGAAACTTTCCAGAAACTTTAAGAGAAACCCATATGGATGACGGGGCGCGCGTGCAACAAAATTTATAAAAACAGTTTTGATGCTGAAAGAGAAAGGAGTCTTTCTACGCGCCCCGTCATCCAGTAAAACCTCTTGCAACTAATGTCTAATATAAACTTTGTTGCACAAGGATCTTGCGCGTGCAATACATCGGGAAATATACATTAACTGGCAAAATCGGAAAGTTGCATACGCTCCCTGCAAGCGTTTCCTACTTCAGAGGGACGTACATTGACGATCTTGATGCGCCGATACCTGGAGATCCGTGTTTGACGGGTTTGTTGGTGATGGCGAATTCGCCTAGGTAGTGACCAACCATCTCTGACGTTATTTCCACCGCGGTGAATTCCTTTCCGTTGTGGACAAGAACTGTGACGCCAACCATTTCTGGGAGGATAATCATGTCGCGGGCGTGGGTTTTGACGATGGTTTTCTGGCCTTCCTTCATGAGTTTTTTGGCTCTTCTGATGTTTTCGAGGAGTATCCTTTGTTCATGGGTGAGCCCTCTTCGTAGGCTTCGACGTTGCCGTGATGGAAGCAAGCGGATGAACTCATCCATCGACATACTTTGCAGTTCCTCAATTGTGTGGCCGCGATAGGTGAATTCTTTAGGCATTTTGTTCCTCGCCTACCCCACTTTCCTCGTTCGATTTATTAAACATTTCCAAGCAACTCTTCTGTCGGGAACACTGCTCTTCTTTATAAAAAGCGTAGTTTGCTTTATCGCTGTCTCCTCTTTCTTTTGCGACCAGCACTCCTCGCAGCGATCAAGCCCACCTTTTTGCCAGGGGGAGCATGACGTGAAACAGTTGTAACTTTGCGGGCGCCTCTTTTGCTGCTTCCATATGGATGAGCTGCGGCTACCATGGCGATGCCACGCGTGCGGGGGTAAACACGACCCTTTGCTCGCATCAAGTGAAACTTGGCTCCTGCTTTGAGGAAGGGTTTCTCAACGCGCCCCGCCCCCGAAACAACTCCAACCGTTGCTCGACAAAGGTCGTTAACGTACTGGGTCCTCCCTGAGGGAAGCTTCAAAATGGTTCCATCGGGCGTGTGCGTCACCACGGTTGCGTAAGACCCGGAGGAGCGCGCGATTTTACCTCCGTCGCCAGGCGACAACTCGATGTTGCAAACCATTGTGCCCTCTGGAATATTGCCCAAAGGAAGAACGTTGCCTATTTCCACTGAGGCTTTGCTTCCAATCTGGATTCGCTGCCCTTCATAAACTCCCTCTGGAACCACCGTGTGGTAAGTTTCGCCAGTCTCAAGTTTTATGGAAGCCAGTGGAGAACCCCTGCCAGAGTCGTGAAGAATGTCCATGATTTGGCATTGAATAGCGCCCTCCCGTTCCTCCATGGACGTGGGAGGGTACTGAACTGGTGCCACCCTCTTGTGGGTGGATGCTCGAAAGGTTGGAGTACCTCTGCCACGTCTCTGAACGCGGATTTTTTTACCCACGGTGTTACATCTTCCTGTTTTAACAGATTAAGCTCTACAAGAGCCTCCCTTTTTAAATACTTTAGGGTTTTTCCCAACAAAAAGATAAACCTACAACCTTCTGCCACTTCCTCACGGCTCAAAGAGTAAAGGGTGCTCTTCCCTTTCCTTCTTATACTCCCTCATTTTGTCAGCAATGAGGAGCATGGCGTAAATGTCTTTCCTCTCCCTTGCAATCTTCATAGCCCTCTTTAAAATATCTAGACTACTTTCTTCCTTCTCGCTCACGGCGTTCCACCTCCTTAGCCTTTTCTAACAATTGATACGCATCTTCTTCCTTTGACGAGTCTTCCTCGTCGGGTTCAGTTGTAGGAGTAGGTTTCCTGGTAGGTTCAACCTCCACAATCGGTTTAAAATCTAAGTCTGTAACTCCCAAATCCTCCGCCATTTCCTCCAACGTCTGTTGAATATAATAAGCCGGAGTATCAATCTTCTTCCACATGAACCACTTCTTCAACCCGTAAATGTCCATCTCCCTCACAAAAACGTTAAAACTCGCGCGCATACTCCTGAACCAGTGAGGCCAGAGATCGTCGCTGATTTCTCTCACTTTAAGATACATCCACGTTCGGCTGGCGTGTTTGCCTGGAATTGGAACTCCTTTTAGAGGCGACCGTCTGGGAAATAGATATTCATCTTCGCAGGCTTCTACAAAAGATATTAGGTCTTCGCACAACGGGTCCTGTTCATCCCTCTTAATGATAAAATCCCTTCTCTTCTTCTCCCTATACTTCAACACGGGCATCTTTTGAATCTTCACACCATCGAAGCTTACTAGGAAGTTTTCAGGCTTTAGTTGGATTACCTCACTCACTCTTCCGCCAGTCTCGAAGAGTGCACAAAAGATTTTCCTGTGTTCGTCTGTGGGGCTTTGATTATAGTATCCTAGCATTCTATCCCAACCTATCCAACTGGGAACATCTTCTACAACTCTCTTGTTGTGCTTCCAACTCATTCATGAGTGCCCCAAAAATACATAAAAATGTCGTTATCTTCCCTATATCAATATTAAATATTTAACCTCCCCTTCTCCATTTGCATTATTCCCTCAATTATCAATACTTGGTATTGATAATAAAAGGGTTATGCGTAGAAAAGAACATGGTACCAATACTATTATATAATGGGAAGAAGGGAGGAACTCCTTTTTTGTGTTTTCTCCACTCCCATCTAAGATTGTTTGTCAGAAGTGTCTAGCCTCGGATGGTAGGATACCCACTTCTTTATTCCATGATTCCCCATAGCCCTATAATAGATAATAGATTCCTAGATGCCACCCTCCACCCGCCATCCCGCTTATCTCTCCTCCTAATGGGTAGAAAGATCAACCTTCCTCCATCATCCCCTACGCCACAAACTTATCCTCGTAATGCTTCTTGCACAGCCATCCCCGCACACGCCTCCCCGTTTTCCCACTCCCACCGAATGGCTCCACACCTCTTCTCCCTCCACAAACTCCTTTCCACAATCCACACAAGACTTATACTGATGACTCCCGAAACACTTCCTCTTCTCAAAAACAATCTTCCTAAATCCCAACTCCTCCCCCAATTTTTTAATCCCACAAAACTTTGATAAGAGTATGGAAGAGATTCAGCTGTTATCAAAGACCAAGCACAAATTTCAAGAATTATCAGTAATATGAGTACTCATAAAACCGATATTCATGGGGAAAAAGTAGATAAACGCAGAAAAATTTCCGATAGCCTCTTCCCCCTCAAAACTATTAAACCTTTTAAAATTTATGATTGTTTTTAGTAATAGTTTTACAAAAGTGTAATGGTAAGACTAATGATGGGGATAGCCATCAATTTTAATAGTTTTACGTTCCTTTGAACCATTTTTCAGTCACCGTGTATACAATTGTATGTGGACTTTCGTCTAACCCAAGTCGTTCACGTTCAACTCCGTCAGTTATTTTACTATGATTCACTTTTTTAATCCATTCCCGTACCTTAGCTTTCCTTAAACAATCATAGAAACGATTAACACCAACAATATCTTGTAAGTCTCTCCACTGTTCTGATGCTAGCATTTTGTTTGGAGCTTGAGCCAGAACAGCACACATCTGCCAAATTACATCCCTTTGAGAAGTTACTTGCTCCTGCATTTTACCCCATAAAGCCCACTCATGCAACATTGTATCGAAAGCTTTAGTTGACTCTTCTTCACGTTTTATAGCCCATCTCATGTCTTCTTCCATTATGGGAATTTCTTCTCCTTTTCGTTCAAGGCTTTGTATTGTTAAACTGAATCGCCGTAGTGTACTATACTTCAAAGCTCTTTCTGGACTTCGGATAATGTAACTATAATGTAAATCGAAAGGATTGTGTTTGTAAAGTTCTTTTGCTTCCTCCTCAATTTTTTCACTATAAGGTTTCCAAACTTTTTCTATGACACCAAGGTCTGGAACTACGCAATTGAAGGAACATTCGTAGTACTTTTTCAAGATTTCTATAAATTCTTCCATTTTACTACTTTTTCTTATTTCCATAGCTTTACTAAAATCCCACTGTTTCTCTCCATCACCAGTATCTTCGTCAACATTGAAAATCGTAAACCGTGCCCTATTCCCAGTTCCCTGAACAAAAAAGTCTGGTCTCATCAGTTTATAGAAATATGGTGTTGTTGCTGCCACAATAGGAACATAAACTGTATGAGTTTGTTCTAGTTTGTAGCCTTTTGTAAAGCGTTTTTGTATCATACCATCATAGAGTTCACTTAAAAATTCTAAGTTATCCGCTAAGTAAGACTTTCCTGTGTCCTTAAAAACACTTGTAAATTCGTCCTTCAAATACATGCCGTGACTAGAATGTTTTGCAAGCCATTCAATCATTCCTTCAATAGAATACCGTGTTGGAATTATTAGATCAACGCCTACCTCTTCTGATAATCCTATCAGTGCTGGATATGTGAATCCCCAAGGAACAACAGATTTATTTGCCAAACCAGACGGTCCAATCATAAGGTCAAATGTATTGCAGTATAGTTTTTTGCGTGGAGAAAGAATATATTTTCCTGGACCGAGTGCCGTGGCTAACAAAGCAGTGGCATTCGCTTCCGCCCACGCGTAGTTTGTCGGTATGTGTTCGCAAATGAACCTACTAAACTCCGGTATAAAACCAAACTCTTCTGTCATTCCTCGGCCTCCAGTTCTTTCAACCTTTCCTCAATCCTATCTCTTAAAGCGCGCAACACAACTTTTTCATCAGGAACTTCCAACTCGTCAAACTCTTCTTCTCCCCAGTCTATTTGGTCTAGATCTTCCTCAAATTCCTGTGCTTCTTCATCTTCTTCTGCTTTTACGTTAACTTCTATTTGTAAGTCTGCAAACTGCTGACCTAAATCTTCCTTCGCTTTTTCAACGTTACCGTCACCTTTGTAGTTATGTACCTTCTTATTGAGTTCTTTGAGACTATCTTCAAAATCAGGAACATACTTCCTCTCAAAACCGTCTTTGTATTTTCCTTTCAATACATTGAAGTCGTGACGGTCAAGTGTCATTGCTGAAATTTGGTGGATTACTCCATCAATCTCTTTTTGATATACAAATTTTCCTCCACTTACATCTGTTTCCTGTCTCATACCTTTTTCCGCAGTAAGTTTCCAAAAGTCAGATAAGAATTCGGCAGTGATGTTTTCAACCTCAACTCTTACTTTTTCTATTGGTTCAGCTATTCTGCGATACACATTGTATCGTTTCATTGACATGCCATAATTGAAGTCTTTAAGTTTTCCTTCAAAAGGATTCTTAGGTTCTGCCAATTCAAACTCTTCAACGCCTACCCGTATCAAGTCCCACAACTTACACTCTTTCTTAATCCTCTGCTCGATGTAATCCACGAAAGGCTTTATCCCGTATGCGACATGAATAGCATCGATCTCTACCCTCTTCCCTTCCCAAACCTTCTTCTGCTTACCTTTCTTGTCCAAAACTATACTTAGTTTGCCTTGAAGGTAATCATAGTCTTCTAAAGAGTATAGGTTGTCAGTATCCAGAAGGATTCTCTTTTTCAACTTCTGATTATCCTTTTTGTTAAGTCTCTGCTCTTCAACCAGCCGCCATTCAATTTTTGGAAGTTGTTTGAAGAAATTCCTATTGACTCCTAGGTCAATGACTCCGTCAATCCTATCCTTCAAATTGTAGTAGATTGTAAGACCGTCCGTATCGAAGTCGTGCAACACAAGCACATAGAAATTGGGTTCCTCTGGTTTTACATCTTTAACTGCTTCTATCAGCGATTCGTGAACGTCACTTGGACTCTGTCCTCCTGTACTGACCAAATGAACCTTGTATCCTCTATTCCTCAACTCTTCTAGGAGCTCACGGCTGACTGTCTTCTTTTCACAAAGTAGAATAAAACTACAGTTTTGACCTACCTTAGGTCTTGTATCTCTGTCAATCATGAATTTCTCAGCGTCGCCTTCACAAACTGCTTTTGCTTCCGCCCAGATGTTTAGTTGCTCACGGAGTCTCCAGTATAACTCACGGGAAATACCAAATTCTCCACAATGATCTATACAGAATCCATCTACAACATTGCTTTGAAAGTCGCCGTATAGGCTCTTCGATTTTGAATCAATTTCCTTAAGATGAGGATTATCCCGCAGGAACTTATTTCTACATTCGTAAAAGAAGTGGCGTATGTCTGTAAAGTTTGGTGTAGTTCCTTGTCGAACTAATGATAGTCGCTCTTCTAGTAGTCTTCTGGTCAAGTCATAGAATAGAGTCACTTCTGCTCTCCCCAAATGTCAAATTTCCTCTCGATTGATCTGATGTGGTACGCTTTCAAATTGGCTTCAATCGTCCAAAGCTTGACCTTATCTGGGTAGTTTGTGCCTTCTAGTGAATCAGCAACTCGCTTGTACTCTTCTGGATACATTTCCCGCAACTGCTCAACTTTTAAATCCTCTTGTAAGGAATCTCTCAATGAGGTTGCCCGCCTCTCTTCTTTTTTTGCCATTATGAACCCTTCTTCTCTTTCACCTTCTGTAATGCTACCGCTCCCTCAGCATCACCTAACCAAAAATCGATCTCTCTTTGTTCAGTGTTGTTTTTAGTGAAATTTAGGTGTCATGTCAAGTCGGGCTTTTTGCCCTTCGCTCCTAGTGACAATTCGATTTCTTCTTCAAGAACGGGCTCAATAATCAGTTTGTTGTTGACTTCCAAAAGAACTTCTCTTATCTCTTTCCCGTGTATTCTAGCGAAGTTGTCAGCCCACTTCTTAGGTAGGGTTATGAGATAACTCCCGACGTTGTTTCTTATCACTTTTTGTCTCATGGGCAAATCGCTCACCCAAATTTATTTGATAGTATCTAATATTTAATACTTTGGTTAATTGTTTATCTTTTCATATTATAAGACTATAAATAGATTATATTATAGAACTATAACATAATATTCATTATCAAATACAAAACATTTATTAATGGGAGATGGCTACTTCCTTCGTCACTAGCCGTGCCTAGGTTTGTTGTGAGAGTGAAAAAATGGCTTCAGCGACGAGCATACCCCACGCGAAACTTCACTAAAAATGAGGTCTCTCTATGTCAGACGTGTTCAAGAGATTAGAAAAGGAAGAAGCACGAACTCTTTTCAAAGACGAAGCGATGTTTAGTGCAGACTACACTCCACAGAGCCTAGATGAAGTTAAGTATCGAGAAGAACAGATCAAGGAAATAGCAAGATGCATACGCAACACTATGAAAGGTGTCAGGTCTGAGCTTTGCGTTTTTGGAGCTCCAAGCATCGGCAAAACCTACATCGTTAAAGCAGTTCTCAAATGTGTACCTAAGGAATGGGCTGAGAAATTTCAATATGCATGGCTCAACTGTAGGAGTATTTACCCTCTTTCAGGTTTCCAGATTATGAACGAGGTTTCTGCACAACTTGACAGGAGTTGGAAAAAGGGTTACGCAACAAAAGACATCGAAGACTGGGTGATCCGCAGGCATAAAGAGAAACCTTTGATTATTGTGTTTGACGAAGTAGATGTTTTGGCTAGAAAGTCGGATAGGTTCCTCTACACTTTCTTCGATCACGGAGTTAGTCAGATACTCATTAGCAATGTGTTTGATTGGGTAAATGATGTCGACATGAGAATCAAGTCAAGATCAAAAGACAACAGAGTAGATTTTGGTGCATACAGCAAGGAGGAAATATTGGGTATCCTAAAATTCATTGCTGACAAAGGCTTAGAAGACGGTGTCGTAAGCGACGAGATTTTAGAGGAGTTAGCGAAACAAACACATGATAACTTCGCTGGCGATTTACGAAAAGGAAAGTATCTGCTGGCTGCTTGTGTAGACGAAGCTATGAAAGAAGGTGTTGATAGAGTTACGCTAGAGCATATAGGCAAAGCTTACAAAAGGGTTCAACCAATGAGGCTTAAGGACATACTCAAAAACTTTTCTCTTCCAGAACGTGTCGCTCTAGCAGGGTTTGTGATGCAAAGAGAAACCGCTCCAATTAATCGTAATGCACCTGCAACTACCGGGAACGTGTATCACTACTATGAGGAGTGTGCCAAGCTCAACGGTTTAGAACCCGTCGGTGAAACTATGATGAAGAACTATTTAGAACGACTAGAAGGAAGTGAATTATTGGCTCATGAAACAGTGAGTCATAAATCGAGGGGAAGGACAAACGTTTACTATTCACCGAAATACGATATCAGGGAACTCGCATGGGCACTCTACGAGCTAGGAGTCAAGTTTCTGAAGTTAGGGTCTCTCAGTGAAGTGTTTGGAGGGAAAAATCACGAGATTTTCGGTTAGAGAGACCTCATTTTTAATGAAGATCACGCCGAGGAGAAGTTAAAGTTCCTTTTATTATGTGCTAAATATGTGGTAAAAATGACTTGACTTGATACGTGAAACTAACTTAGAGAATACAAGTCGTAAGAATCGCCATTTCTTACCAAGGATTTTTTCTTCTGGCATCTCATTTTATAAGAAGTATAAATTAGTTGCCATAGATTTTTACCAATTAGAATTTCTCTTGACTGTGCTTCATCACATATCTTTTTGGCAATATTCATGGCATCACCGAAAACATCAACTTCTGTATAGATCCCTTTAACCCCTATATTAACAACCTGAACTTCACCATAATCCATTCCAATCCTACAGCTCATAGGAGGTAATCCCTCTGATTGAGCAATTGGACTTATCGAATAGGTCATTACCTTTTGCATTATCAAGGCGCAAAGAACTGAATTATCTATTTGCGGTATCCAACCCACACTCGGTAGACCAAAAAATCCTATCACGCAATCGCCAACATACTTTAGAATACGTCCTCCAAAATCATTAATAACATAAGTCATCTCATTCAAAAAGATAGTATAAAAGCGTCTTACTTGGTTAGGATCCAAATTTTTGACACTTTTTGTTGACCCGACAAGGTCTGCATATAAGACAACTAATTCCAGCTGTTTGTTTTCCAAAATTGGAAGACCGCCTTTATTCATTTCCAGCTCTAACTCGTTTCTTACTTTTTTCAAGGTATTCTGTCTCAGTTCCAATATCCACCGTTGAAACTACAATGGGAACACCTTTCAAAGTTTTTGCGGCTTTGGCCATCTCTTCATCGGGTATAAATGTGTTATCAAACTTGTTCAAGTAACCACTTTTTCCTCCAATCTCAGCACGTTTCCATGAGCGTTTGTCTGGCACCATTCTGAATCGGTAATATTTACCATTTTTATCTTCTCCAACAGGTATAATTTCTTCAATTGTAAAATCCATTCTTCCCTTTTTTTTCTTAGATTTCACTTTAAGAACACCTCCAATTAAATATACATTAATATTTCCTTTATATTCTTTAAATTTTTTAGCACTCACAATATAGCACTTATCGACGAAGAAAAGCGCTAGAGGTAGAGGTTGTTTAATCTTCCCTTACACAAAAACCCACAAACAGATAAACCAATTTCCCTCCTTCGTTTACGAGTCAAAAACATGAGCGTTACGGGAGTTCATAGCGCGCTCACCTACCTTATAGAAAAAAAGATGAGTTAATCCTGCACTATTTCTTGCTAAGACAGATTTCAAAATAGTAAGCAGTAAAATTTCCTTCAGTTGTTCCATAGAGCTTCTTGATGTAGTCGATTGCCTCTTCCAAAGTATTAGCTGAAGGGATTATATTCTTGTAATTGTCTTGTCTCAGAACATCTGTCAAATTACCTTCTTCTTTCTTGATGATCTTTCTTCTGAGAATATTCCTTCCACACTGGAAGACTGCATTGTCACCTTGTTTAGATTTACCTCTTCTAAGCTCAATGTTCTTCTGTCCAGTTCGTATCCATTCAAAGACTTCTTTCTTGACCATGAATAAAGGCAAAATTCTCACTCGTCATTTTGTTAAGGCTTCAGTATTTGTCGATTGAGTACTTGCTCCAATATAACTTTCTAATTCTGACATGACGTTTTCTATTAATCTTTCACTCTCATTTCTTAAGTTGATGGCTTTTTGGGCTATTTGAGCTATTCTATTTTGAAATGATTTGGGAGGTATGGGGATTTTTATAGATTTTTGAATATCATGGATAAGTTCTTTTTGTAGAGAACCAGCTACCCCTCTTTCTGTCTGTTTCCTTCCTAACTTGGTGTTAAGAAAAACGGCAACATAAAATGGGTTTATATTTTCTTTCAAGGTGATTCGTGTTAAGTGCTGACTTATTACAGCTCCTTTTATTTCTTTTGGAACCACACAAGCTAGACCAATGGTTCCAGTCCTTGTTAAAAGAACATCATCCGCTTTTACTCTAATTTTGTCGGGAATTTGACTTCTTTCAATATCGACATATTTCACATCACTCAAGTCTATTTCATTCTCCCTTACGTTGTTAACTCTGAGGTATAGTGTTCCATGGTTTACATATTCAGCGATGTAGCTCCCACTTGTGATCTCCTTTGCAATCTCTTTCAAACTTTTCAAATCGCTAATACTGTTAAGTAACCTTTCAACCTCTAAGTATTCTGTTTTGTAGTATTCTGCATTTAGAAATCTCTTGTCGAGTTGGGAATATTTAATTTCTGAAACTTCCATTTTTTCCACCTCAAAAACCTAGGTTATGCTTTTGTTTGAATCGGTTGAATGCGTTGACTATCTCCTGAACATCTGTGTCAATTGCCGCATCTTCTTTGTCTAAGACAATGTTTCCTTCCTCATCAATATATTGTCCTTCTTCATTTTTCTTGAAGATAGTTCGCCCTCTAAGGTCATATCCGATTCGTTCACAAATAGCTGTAAAAATGGGATAGTCCTTTTTCTCTAATTCTGCTAATTCTTCTTCATCTAATTTCTGTAGAAAAAGGATGCTTGCTTTAGTCCCTGCACCGTGTGGAACGAACGTTTCTTGTGGAAGAGAGACTACAGCCTGAATTCTTGTTTTGCTCAATATGAATTCTCTAACATACCCTAGGGTCGTATTAGTCAAAATTCCATCTGGAAGAACGATGGCAATTCTGCCTTTGTTCTTCAAAAATTGTAAACATCTCTCGATAAATATGATTTCAGGGGCTTGCCCATCTCTAATATCATTTGTCTTAATCCACTTTTTCAGTATTCTATCTTTTTTCCATTTATATCCTAACTCAAATTGCTCAAGGATCGTTTTGTCCGTAACTTTCCCTTTTGTCCCAAATGGGGGGTTAGTCATGATTATTTCAAAGGACTCATGTTGAGTTCTCCCTGCTCCTGTTTTGAGTGATGTTTCATTGATTTGCTCGAAGGGTTCAAGGGAATTTGTTGAAAAAATACCAGTATGACCATCATCATATAGTATCATGTGCATCTTAGCGACTCTCGTTAAATCAGGGTTAATGTCTATTCCTTTAATGTATACACGAGCATACCGAATTTTCATGTCTGCCCTAATTTTTTCATTTAAGTTCGGTCTCTGTTTTTCAATTGTATCCCACACATGTTTCATTGATTGAATTAAGAACCCCCCAGAACCACATGCTGGGTCTAAAATTGCTTCATCATCTTTTGGGCCTAACATTTTGACCGCTAATTGAAGAATTGGATATGGTGTAAAGAACTCTCCTCTCTCTCCTCTTTCGTGAGCATAGACAAAAGTTTGAAAAGCCGTACCCTTCACATCTGCGGGAGTATCAATTAAACTATATTTTTGAAGTTGACTAACTACGAATGCTACAGTTATAGGCTTAAGATTTATGCGGTCGTTTGGGTCAAAAACATCTGAATATTCTCTCCTTACTCTTTCAAATAGGTTCTGTATTCTACTATTAAACGCATTTGATTTTCCCTCTTCAATTTCCTGCATCTCTTTGTCAGTGATTCTAAACTCACATTTCGGGCTAGCACTTTTCTCATCGACCATTTTTATGAAAATAATTTTTAGGACTTCGTTGAACACTTTTTCCTTCAACAAACCTTCGTTTGCATAGATGTAATTGTGGCAAGTTTCAAAGATTGTTTTAAGTTCTGTTGCAGGTTTGAGGTCTTTCTTCTGGTATAGACCTATGTCCTCTAAGGTTTCACCCTTTTTAGGAATGTCAGGAATATCTCTGAAATACGGAGCTTTCTTAAGACTTTGCAAATATGCTATTTCTCTTCCATTAAACCAAACTCCAAATTCTGCTGGTGAAGGAGTTAAATACGACTTTAATTGATCAAGTCCATCTTTTCTTTCTTTTCTTTTCGTTTCCACAATTATGTATAAATTATCAAATCTTTTTCTTTCATCTCCAAAAACGACTATGTCTGCGGGACCTATTTTTTTGCTTCCTTTTTGAATCATAAATTCTATGTCTATTTGGTTTTTAGAGTAGCCATATTCCTCCACCAATCGTTTCTCAAATAACTGCCTTACTCTCTCTTCTGGTTTATCGTCTACTAACTTGCCTGTTGCAAAATCGCTAATTTTTCCTTTCTGGGGTGCTTCAATTCCTATTAGAGGCTCTCCTTCGATCAGTCTTTTCTGTTTTGCTTTTTTCATACATGCTCCACATCCTTAGTGCGCACGAAGAAGAGATGGTCTACCTCCGTTTCGGAATTGTATGACTCAGTTTGCCCTTATAGTAGTAAGCTCTGACTAACTTGTTACATTTTTTGCAGTCAAATCTCTTTACATGAAAAGCCGCATAGTCCCATTCTCTGGTTGGCGTGGAAATCTCGGTTCCACATCTCGGACATCTAACCAAAACCAATCCTCCACAGATATACATGAAATATGCTTTATTAATAAAATATTTCTTGTACTCTTCATTTAGGAGTTTTGTCTCTCATTTCTGTGTTTATACCTTTATGGAACTTACTCATGTTGAGGTTTCATTTTCACTTATCTTCAGACCCTCGCTAATCTGTATCCACACGGCTCCATTCGGACCTCTAATGAATTGGTGGTCATCACTAATCCACCCAAATGTTTCAATTCCTTCAGGTTTGATTATACCTACCTTCAAGTCCATCTTTTTCAATTTAGGTAAGGACATACAGTGTCTCTGTCCAAGGCGTGTATTGCAAAAAGCATGGCCCCAAGCTACGTTGGTTGGAACGTGCTTTATCGCACCATAAGTTAATGGCTCTAAATGAAAGAGATTTACAATAGTTGATCTGGTTGCTCCTCTAACTTGCAAACTTGCATTTTCTAGAGCTATCGCTTCTTCATAATCCACAATATCATGAAGTTCATTGTAGTTTATTATTTTCAAACAAAGAGGGCAACAACATAGTCCATGCCTGAGAACACCATTGAACTCAAAATTTGCATGATTTAGTAAATTCTCCTCTTTCAATATGGCCTGAAGATGAGGTGCTTGAGATGTGGCATATGGGCTTTCTTTGGTATGGATAATTAACCAAGCAAGAATGCACTTGCATAAGTAGTTAGTTTCCTTATTCGTATATTCTGGTGCAAATAGACCCTGAGGCGGGCCTTTCTCAACTCCCTTTTTTGGTCCTAAGGAAGATATTCTAAGAATATAGTGTCCTACGTCTTTGACATCCCTTTGACGTTTGCTAACTCTTGAGCCATTCTTCTCAAGATGACAAATAACCCATTCTTTCAAAGGCGGATATTTTTTATATGATTCATGTGTTCGATAAAGAATAAATGCATTTTCTCCAATTTTAATGTGAGAATTTTCCTTAAGGAATATGTCCTTAGGAACTCCTTTAGATTCGAAATATTGCTCAGGAAATAGTCTAATTACATACCCGTCTTCGTAATATGATAAGCTAGTAGTCTCCAATTTTTCAAATGGAATGATGACCCTATTACTTCTCACCACATGATTTTGATATGCACCTTTACTTCCACCTCTGGGCGTAGCAAATCCAGCCTTTAAAATTTTGTTTTTGTCTTTATTTCCCATAAAACCCCAAGCAGAGGTAGGATATCTATTGTGTTTACCCTTATGGCCCGCAATTAAACGGCAACCTTGAACACTGCAAAGCTTTGGTAATCCATTAACCATCAATATCATCCCTTACGTCTTTGATCGGGGGCAATCACCTATATTTCTGTTTAGGTGTATCGCGAAGGTATTTGCTTTGTTTTAGCATTAAAAGGTAGTATTGCAGAAGTTTTAACTACAAAACATGCACTAATAGAACAGTGATGAGATATGCTGATTATTAATGGTATCAAGTATAGGCTGTGGACACCCAAAGACGAAGAGAAAGAATTCCACCCGATGGTAAAGGAGCATTCAAAGGAAATATTTGGCGAGGACTCTATTTATTTTGACATCAAACATAAACTTACATCAAAGTCAGGAATTGCTGTTATCCCTGATGCTTACGTAATTACGCTCTCCAAACCTTATGAATGGTATATTGTAGAGAACGAACTGGCTTCTCATCCAGTCTATCCTCATATAGTTCCACAAGTATCAAGATTTGTAGACAGCATTGAGGAATTGGAAACTCAAAGAGACATCAGAGATATTTTGAACAATGAGGTTGAGCAAGATATAGTCTTGAAGGCATATATAGAAAAGAAGACGGGTAAAGACCCATACCGTTTTTTGTCTGAATTGTTGTCTTCCTCTCCCAAAATAGCTCTCATAATTGATGAGATTACTCCAGAGGTTGACAAAGCTAGTAAAAGCTTGAAGAAATTAGCCAATACGGACATAATTGAATTCAAGACTTTTGTAAGAGAAGATGCGGAGAATGTTCATGCCCATTTATTTAAGCCTCCATACGAAGAAGAGAAAGCTCATGCAGGATATGATGAACTCAAAAACAGCTTCGTTTGCCTAATGGGAGATGAAAAACACAAATCAACTTTATACGAAGCCATAGAAATTGTAAAGCACCTTAGAGATGAACACGGCATCAATCCCGAAGACCAAATAATAGATGGCTGGACACGAAAATTCCAAAGACAATGGAAAGAATACGAAGGAAAAGTTGGGAAAACTAAATATCCACCTCATATGTTGAGTTGGGAAAAAATGTTTGCATGGGTGGATGAAAGCACAAGAGAACTAGTTAAGACGCTTGAGAGTAAAATATTGGAAGAGTTTGATGATGTGAACAGAAAGGCAATAGGGCGGTATTATGGTTTTTACAAAGGCGAACCAACGACAAATTCTCTATTTGCTGTCTTCTTACTTACAAAGAAAGCATTGAAAGTCAGAATAAGAACCGACCCTAGAACATTTAGAGATACTCAAAATTGGACTAGAGGTAGAGTTTACAAAGGATGGTTCTTCAAAAAGGGAGAAGAAAAAGATTTTTCAATAATTGGCACGCATCAACTCGTATATGCAATAGAATTGATAAAACAATCTTATGAACTGGCAAAGTAGATTTGGGAAATGCCACAGGTTTGCTTATGGGAAAGTATGATCAGATCCCTTTCAGAAGGGTAAAGGCAAGAACTGAGCACCAATGTAGTAAGTGTGGAAAAGTGATTCAAGCGGGAGACTATTACTACACTCAAAGAGACAGATTTCTGCAATCTTTACATAGTCCAAAGTTCTGTTCAGAATGCTATCAAGAGCATGGAGCAAAACTCTTGGAGAAACAAAAGATACATACACGAGATAATAAATTAAGGAAGCTGGATAATTACCTTGAACCCAACAAAAAACAAGCCTTTGAAACGAAATCTTAGAACAAAATTGTTATAGTTGTGGTCATTGGAATGGGGTTCTTCAATATGCCTACTCGTATGCATGTTACAAACATAAGAAATCATGTAATATCGCTGGACTGAAAAGTTATTGTGAGATTTAGTGTGTAACCCGGACCTATTGTTGACCATATTCCAAGTCTCCTATTGTAGTGCACAAAATCAGTAAACCGTTCTTGTCCTTGAGAATATACTTTTGTAGTAGTTGTATTAACCACAGCATACACGAATCTATCGAAGTCTATAGCCAATGTCGTTAGTGGGACCTCCTCACGGTTTGCTATAATGTACGTGTACGTTTCTAGCCAAGTACCATTGCCTAAGTCAGTATATTTGGGCACAGAAGTGGTCACAGAAACATTCACATTTTCAAGGAATTTCCAGTAGCTGACATTAGCTACAAAAGTTTCCGAAACACCTGAGAATTCAAATTCTATATGGGTAAAGTTGTTAGTCAGAGGGACAAATTTATAGTCAATGTTTCTTGAGATATTTATTGATACATAGGCATAACCTAAACTAATTGTAGAAATATCTGAAGAAGTAGCTTCAATCGAAGGATATTCAGTGCTCCCTGCTGTGACATTGGTTGGATTTGGAATACGAACAATGCTGAGTAGCGGTAATTTTGCTGGATAAATAGTATATTGACTTTGAACAAGTCTGTAGAATCTACATTCAAAACGAATCATATCGGGGCTTACCCTTTCGCTGTAGATGAATAAATAGATTTTATCTGAAACACCGTAATAGGAATGAGAGAAAGATTCTCCTTCTTCATGATACGATGGAATGAATAACCCAGTCGCTATGTCTATAGGCACTATAGCTATCGTTACAAATAACAAGCCTAGCATTATACTGGCTGCAAGCATTTTTCGGAGAACTTTTATTGTTTGCTTCCATTCGTAAACCAGCCGTTTCATTTCTTTTTTAGGGTTTGGCACATATTCTGAATCTTCTAATTTCGCAAAGTACCGTGTTATAGAAAAATACGATAGCGTGATTGTTATCAATGCAATTGCAAGCGATAGAGCACAAATAGCTAGAAAATCTTGCCAGGTATTGAGGAAGAAAAATCTTGTTGATTCAGGATAGAGAAAAATCATGAAGTTCAAGATTAACGTAACCAACACAACGACACCAAACGATACAAGATAGGGCACCGAGATCTTTCGTAAAGAGCGTATTATTGCTTTCATAAAGTTTGTTCCAAAAGCATATGTTAAGATGAATGTGATGAATATTGGAACCAATGGATAGACTAGTGCTTCAAAACTCAACCAATTGATTAAGCCTAATCCCTTTCCTTGAGCCCAAAAAGTCCATAAACGAATTGGTAAGTAGCATAGGGTATACAACAATAATACTCCAAAAGTGATTGCTTTTTCTTTGTATGCTGCCAGCAATGTTTCCTCAGATGGTTGGGATTCCTTGAGTTCAGCTAGTTCATGTGGATGCATTTCCCTAATTCTTGGTCCTACTCTGATTGGATATACTAAACCTTCTCTTGTTTTGACACCATGACACAAATCTCGCCTTTTTTTCGGAATGGTAAGCACATACACATTTGCTTCCCTTGAAATCTTCACTCTTTGGAACGAAGGTGTGATTGGGGGTTCACATCTGTCTGTTGCTACATTCATTATGTGTTCTTGGTGCCCTTTCTTGGCTTTCATACCTTCAATAGTTCCGTCGTCTTTGACCCCGATGAGGATTATTCCGCCTTCTTGATTAGCCATCGCTGTCATACTTTTTGCAAGTTTGAAGGGATTATCAAGTATTCGGCTGTCTTTCCACTCAAGTTTTGTTCCTTCTCCTTGCTCAATGAGTCTCAAGACATCGTTGGGAGTTATCATGTTTTCACCTAAACCTTAGGCTAGGGTTTCTTATATTTTTTAAAAAACTGTGAGTAATGCGGAAAGTTTAGCTGAACCAAAAGAACTAATCAGAACAATGAAGGATGCCTGCGCCTAATTCTACCAACATTAGGCTTAAATTATTAATGTAACTTGCGCGGATTCAAAGATGAGGTGAATTGGCATGGCTTTCTATGAAAATGTGTTATTGCAGGATACCAACAAAGGTGGGTACAGACTGTCAATTATTGCAAGATTTGAGGAACCCTTCCCAGTTCAGTATGTAATTAGAGTGTCTTCACCAGAAGGAATCAAGGTTGACTATATGAGCACTCTTGAAGGTTTCAAGAACATTGGCGAGTTACTTACTGCCCTTCATTACTTTGCAAAAACTAAGCTGTACCCACAAGACCCTATAAGACTGAGAGAAGTCTTGACTGCAGAGAATATTAAGAATTTTGCAGAAGTCTTGAAAGCAGCTAAGTTTAGTGTGTAGAAATGTTTGTGTGCTGGTATTGAGTCGGTTCAAATTGAGGAAGCCTAAAGATTCTTACGTGTGTCGTCATTGTGGATTTGTCTTGCCTAAGAAAGATGCCACTATTTCAGGTTATGACTCTGAATCCTCCCTAAGGCATGTTCATTGTCCAAATTGTGGAAGAATAATTACTCGTACACCATAAGCGAAAATTCAGAACCGAAAAAACTAATTAAGAATTGAGAAGAATCATTTGAGGGGTTGTTGTGAATGAAGAAGAGAATGATGAGTCTTCTTTTGGAATATTTGAAGGATTCCAAGAGGAGCGACAGGGAATTAGCAAAGGTTGTAGGGGTGTCTCAGCCAACTGTAACAAGAATGAGACAGAGACTTGTAAAGGAAGGAATGATAAAAGAGTTCACCATAATACCAGACTTTGTAAAAATGGGATATGAAATTATGGCGATTAGTTCCTTTAAGTCAAAAACAGGAAAGGAAGTAGAAGAAAGAGCAATAAAAGTGACAATGGCAAAACCAAATATCATATTTGCATCTAGTGGTCATGGCATGGGAAAGAATGCAGTAATAATTTCTCTGCATAAAAACTACACAGATTTTTCCAAGTTCCTCAGAGACCTCAGATTAGAAGGTGGAGATGACCTACAAGACTACGACACATTACTCATCAGCCTAAAAGAAAAAGCTGTTAAATCTCTGTCTCTAAAATACCTAGCAGAATTAGAAGAAACATAGAAGACTAAATAATTCTTCACATTCCTCATATCATGTTCATTGCCCTTATTCCCATGTATGAGCTTCTGGAAGTTTCTAAATGCAAGAAATGCGGAAGAGTTATGCACTCTACCAAAACGGATAAAAAATGGAAACTAAACTGTAATAATTGAACCAGAATGAACTTTGAGAAATTTGAAAAAGAATTTTCTAATTTGGCAAATCTGTTCAAAAACGAGGGTTTCTACAAAAAACCGAGCAATTTCGAAATAGATTTGTATGGGAAGTTCTTAGGTTACAACTTTGAAGTAAAAATCATAACATCAAGATTGGAAAGTGAAATAAACGAATTCATTGTATTGAATAACTCTTTTCTTGAATCCTTTAGAAACGGTCATGAACCTAGCCTTGCTAAAACAGAAGAATTAATCACTACTCTCAGCAAAATACAACTCGACTTGTCAGATTTCTATATCCATACAAGAATCTTTTTGGACACTCTCAACGTGTGCATCAAATATTCCTTTAAAAGTGCAGGCAACAAAAAGTGGAATATCATGACAAATAGTATTACTGGATTGTTAAACGAACGGAAAATACGGACATATAAGAAAGAAATAGATTCTCAATTTTTTGGGGGCTTGGAAAACAAAATTTCTTGGATACGTTATCTGAAGGATTCTCGTGATAACTTGCTACACAAATATCATCACTTTGTGTTTACGGATACGAGACAGGGTGAGATGGGATATGATTTGATAGGCAAAATTGGGAGGATTTGGGGAACAGAAACGGTCAAACCCATGCTTAAAGAATTGCAGAGTTTTCTTGATAACATATCTGATTTAATGGGCTATCTTCACAAAAAGTTGCCAAGAATTTGATAAAATCTTACAAGTTTCTAAATGCAAGAAATGTGGTAAGACAATAGCACAGCCTAAGGAATTAATTAGAATACAGAAACTTTGAGGCTTGCGTCAGAGAGACAACGAACTGAATTAGATTCTCCTAATTGCTTCGATTCGTTCTTCATAGGTAATTATTGGAAATGGAAAACGCCCATCAAACGTTACATGTGTAGGTGCTCTTATGTTTCCTTTTGATAGTTTAAGAAGTGTATATATTGCGGGTTCTTTTCGACCTTGAACCATGACTGCATATTGGTCTGCTTCTAACTCAAGCCTTGCTTTTGCTTCTTCTTCTATTGTTTTCTTTCCACTCAATAGAACATAGAAAGCCTTTAACCCTTCAAGATATTGCTTTGCCTTTTGCGTAGAGACCTTAAAGGTATCAGCAATGATGTCAATTATCCATGACTTCATTAGCCAAATGAAAGAAGTTCCAACAAAATGATTCTTCATAATGTGTCCCATTTCATGTAAAACAGCAAATTCCAACTCTTCTTGTGTCAAAAACTTAGACAAACCCTCTGAAACAAAAATAAGACCTATTGGAATATTGAATGCTTGAAAGCCTAAACAAAAGGCTGGAGAGTCGTCCTTCTCTTCTTTAAAGGTCAAACCACCGACTAGATGTTGTGTGTAACCGACTCTTTGAAAGTAATTGTTGATTATAGTTTGTAACCTTGCATCGCTCTTAGCGACTCTCAGAATTCTTTCTACATTGCTCATTTTATCTTCTCAAACAATGTTACTATTTACTACCTAATTTGCCTTTATGCCTTCTAAGCAAGAGGAAAAGTCACAGCAGAACCAAAAGATAGAGAGATAACCAAATAAGTAACGAAAAAGACAATGTTAAAGGGAAAACGAAAATGTATCCTCAATATGTCTACAACCAAACAACTCAAACCGTGGAAACACGAGAACCTATTTGGATACAAATAGCCAACTTCCTTAGAGCAATTGGGGAAGTCTTTGTAGCTATTGGAAGATTGTTGATTCAGATAGGTCAATTTATCTATGAAGTTTTCATCCAATAAAACACTTCGTAGATAAGTTCTTAAGGCTCTCTACCTCTTCCGAACAATTTATCCAGAGGAAAGCCTCTGAAAATTCTCAATAATTGTGAAATAATTAAGAAATATTTGGGTATCTTCGATTCATAAACTTCTTTTGCGACCAGCCCTAGAGAATTTGGTATGTGTGAAATATTTGGGTATGGTGAAGACGCATTTACCTTATGGGTATTAAAACACTACAAATCCAAAATTTTGAAACATTTTCAAGACAAAACTTCTCCCTCTGATTGCCTAGTTTTCTACCGTCCAAGTTTCGGTAGAAGCGGTGGAGAGCAAAGTGCAGAATTCGGAGAATTTGATGCAATACTCGTTTCTTCCGAAAACATCTATTTGATAGAAAGCAAATGGGATAATCTAGCGAGTTTCAAAAATAGCAAGATAACCCTCAGACAAGAACAAAAAATGAGACATCGCATCTTTTCATGGTATATACTGCATTGGGACGAAAAGTATTCCGATGATTGGGAATGTTTTGTGAAAGAGCAAAAGGATGATTTTCAAAAAGAGTTTAAGAAAAGAAGAATAGCTCCGGCTGGTAGTTTACTGGCAACAAATCTTGAGTTCATTTTAACCATGTTACAGAAGCATTTTGGAGAAGTTTCATCTGAACAGAATATCAAAAATGTATTACTATTCTTTCATAATAGAAATAAGTCCACACCACCAACTAAAATAACTAAAGGATTCAATCTCGTAGCCATTGACTATAGCGAAGAGATTAGAGTTAATTTCATTCCTTTAGATTAGATTAACACAAGCCATTTTTGAGGAACCCCTCCAGAGCCTAAAGTCAAAGTCTTTATTCCTATGTATGAACCGTTAGAAACCGCAAAATGCAAGAAATGTGGTAAGATAATAGCTGAACCAAAAGGACTCATAAGAATACAGAAAAGCTAAAGACCGTTATTTCTTAATACGTAAACGGGAATTGTAATGGTTATAGTATTTGACATAGAAACTCTCGGACTGAATGCTTTTCAACATCAGATAGTTCTAATTGGAATGAAGGCAGAAGGCAAGATCAAACAATGGAAATTGTGGAAAGAGAAAGATGAACTAAGCATGATTTTTAAATGCCTGAAAACCTTTGAGAAAATTCCACCTTTCGAGACGATAGTCGGATACAACAATTTGAAATTTGATGTTCCTTTCATTGCCACGAGGCTCTCTCTTCATGGAAAGTGGTCACAGGATTTGTGGGAACTCCTATATCGTGAAAGGAAATGGTTTGATCTATATCAGTTCTTAGGTAATGAGTTCCGAAGAATGTCGTATTGGTTGGAGAAACTTGGGATCAAAAGAGAGTATGAGGATATAATTGGAAAAGATATACCCCGGTTCTATGCGAATAAGGAATATGAAAAGATAGAACAACACAACAGAGATGATCTGGAAACATCTGAAAAATTATACATGAAACTTCAACAAGAGTTCCCTGAACTATTGCGTATTTGAATTCCTAGATTTCATATTAAGGAGATAACCAGGAATGGCTAGAAGACTTAGAATGAAATGTTCTAACTGTGGAGAACCGTTAATGCCAGAGGTTCGGAAGTGTCCCAGATGTGGAAACACAAAGCGCACACACATTGTAGAAGTTTCTGGAACCGTAATGGCTTCGGCGTCTTTAGGATTAAGACAAAGAAGTGGAGAAAAAGACCAGAGAGGAAAGCCTCTCCGAGAAGCCGACATAAAAGCAAAAGGAAATGTTGAAACCAAAATCACGAAAGATAGGTCCAAACGACTCAAAGGAATACCCGAAACAGATGTCTATCATGAAGTGATAAAGAACGGAAAAATTATACATGGACCACATTTAGAGCCAAAAGGCAAGAAAGATAAGAAGAACCAAAAGAACTCATAAGAAATAGAGAAAAAGCAAGCACCGTGACATCTTATGCGCGCGCATACTTTCACTCAAGTATAGATAAAATAGCATAGGAAAAAGACAGATGTTGCACATGCTTAAGTTTAAAAGCATCGCCTTTAACAACTACAATTTATGACAACCACCGCGTATGAAATCATGCTGAAGACAGAGACAAAATCAAAAGCGAAGATTTTGGGGAAGCACATAAAATCATTCTTGGTTGGCCATGAATTTGAAGTTGTTTTTGAATTGACTAATGTTGTTTCCACCGTTTTCCCAGGAGGAAGCTTCGGAGTACTCATAGAATGGCCTAATGGTCAATTAGTCCAAAAAAATTATCAGATCCCTACGCTTGATCCAGGCGAAGTACATAAAACGTCTCCCTTTAATACAGGTGTATTATCACGTGGATATGCTCTTTTTTCCTTTCTAAGCTGGGGCTCAAATGATGGAAAAGAGCTTAGGTTTCGTGATTCATCTGGTAAATCTATTTTTGGAAGACCCAGTTTTCATGCTGTTTTAGCGAAAGAACCAGAGGAGATATATGAATTTTGGGGTATGATTATTGCAGCTTTATCGTTAGCTTTTCTTGTGGGAATTGAACTGATCCGTTTTCTAATCTGGCTCAGGGCTCTTCTAAATTGAATCCCCCTATTACACTATCTTATCAGAAAACAATATGTTGGTAAGACTGAAAAATCAAACATATGATTGCTGTTTTTGAAACCGCAAACATTTTCTTTAAAGTAATCAGATTATAAATGCCGGGGGATGTCCAGGGGGTTACATAAAAATGCTCTTTAAATTGAACCCTACAAAAAATGAGATCGATATCGTCAGCAGAATTCGTCTCAAGGACTTTGGTTGGGATGAGAAAAAATTCCAAAATCTTCTATTCCAAAATCTCGATAGGGTAATTCAAGAAGAGGAATTATTACTAATAATGCAATCTCGTCAATGGCAAGAAGAGCCTGACTTAATGGCAGTTGATGAAAACGGTGACTTATGGATTTTCGAGTTAAAGGCATGGGAGTCTCAACAATCAAACATTCTACAAGCATTAAGATATGGACAAAAACACGGTCAATACAATTACGATGACCTCGATGAAATCTATTCCAAGTTTGCCAAAGAAAAATTGATAGACACTCACAAAAAAAGATTCCCAGATAAGAACATTACACCGCAGCAATTTAACAGAAGTCAACATTTTGTAATAATAACAAACGGATTGGACGTCCAAACACGAGAAGCAATCATCTTTTGGCGAGAAAGAGGGCTCGACGTACGACCGTGGATTTATCGCATTTATCAGACAAGGAACAAAGAGCTATATCTCGAATTCAACACTTTTAGAATGAAGGACGACCCCTTTGAAGATATTGAAGAGGGTTACTTTATCGTTAACACAAATATTAGTCATAGCAAAAAAGATGATAGAGATATGCTCAAAGAAAAAAAGGCCGCGGCTTTCTTTGACCCATGGAAAAAGTCGATAAAAAGGATTCAACCTGAAGACAGAGTATTTCTATATCGATCAGGCACAGGAATTATCGCAAGAGGCATAGCAAAATGTCCATGTAAGAAGAAAGCGTATCATGATAACCCAAAATATGCCGATGAAGAATACTACGTTGAATTAAAGAAATTCATAATCTGTTCATTCCCATTAACTCCCTCAGATATTAATAACATAACGGGGATTAACTATAGATTTATGAAGACCTGTTTTGCAATCGATAAGGAATCTGGGAGCAAAATCTGGAAAGAAATCTCAAAGAGAGAAAACGTGTAAAGCGCGCGCAATCTTACTCCTTCATAGTTTCTCGGTGAAAAAACCCACAAACAGGTGAAATAATCTCCTTTCCTCTTTTGGAGTGAGAAATAATGAGCATTAACGGAAGTGTTCCTAATAGTTACCTTTCCTCAATATACTCTTTCAGGACACCCATTTTAATCAGAAGGTAAATTGTAGCAGACCGCATCAGTTCTGCCTTACTCTGATAAATCCCAGCTTCCACAATCTTGTCCAGAAGTTTGTTTAGTTTCTCATCCACAGTAACCCGTAGTTCTACCATGTTAAATCACTAAACCTGTACGAGAGAAAACGATAAAAGGAAATTGCACATTATTTATACGTTGCTGTGGATAAAGAATGGGTAAAGGAAAGTGGTAAAGCTGAAGAAATCTACGCAGTGGGACATCGTAGGAATCTTTGCTCTTGTATTGACATTGGTTTCATTCTTTGTCCTAATGTTTAGTGCCAGGCTCACAGAATACAATTTGTTGCTCGGCTTAGGAAACCCGCTTTTAGTGGTTGTGTTTCTCCTGTTCAGTTTCATGTCCTTCATTTTCGCTTACTTAGAAGGAAGAAAAGAGGGACAATAGAAATCGAGTGGACATTTCTCGCATGGCGGTTTCCTCTCTGTACAAATGCCGCCGACTAACCACAAAGCGCAATCTAAATCTAAGCAGGAAATTTTTGCTTCCTTCGCTAGTTTTTTGGCTGCCTGCTCAACCTCTTTAAGATCACCCCTATGCTCAAGAAATCCAAGTCTGAACAAAACTCTTTTCACTCTGCTGTCCGGTGGAATAGGAATTTGCTCCAAAACTAAATCCCACAAACCTTGAACTACCAGCTCACGGATGAAAACTCCTGCCTTTTTGCTTCCAAACCAATAAAGGTCGTTAACACGCTTCCAAACTTCTGCTGTGTCTTTTGAAAAGTGAAAAATGTTATGTAAGTTCCCTTTGTATTCTTTTTCTGTCCTCTCTACATTGATGAGGATTGCTTTAGTTGCCTTATTTGGAAAGCGATAACTCTTCAATGCTTCTCTCAGGTCAGCTTTTAGTTTTGCTGGATCCGTAACTAAAAGAGTCCGGAGTTTTTCATAGTTCAACCAACCGCCATTCCTCAAGTCGTTTAAAACTCGAAAAAGATGCTCAGGACTCACACTCTGGTTAAGAAGACATGCTACAAACCATTCAAAAATTCCTTGTGGAGTCTTTAGTTGTGCGGTTTTGTCAGAATACCATACGTGCTGAACCACTTTTGATAGAGCGCGAAGACAAGTGAAGAACTCTTTTTTCTTTTTCAATGCTTTCTCACACTCAATGATGATAAGCTTTCCACCTTTCCATGCTGAGCCGAAAGGCTCAAATCAAAGTCCATCACGCCAAATTTATTGGTCTATAATAGGCTCTCAATATGCCTAGTGAAAAATCCATGGTGCCTAAGTAAACATACCAAAAATCAGTCTAATCGTTTATGATAAACTCTACTAAATAAAATCCAGTTACTTTAGGATATTTTGATTGATTTAATGATGTTACCTTAGTATAGAGAAAAATGATGAAGATGACCATGAAACATAATCGAAACATAATATAGACATATGGTAGGATGAATAAAAGGTTCCAGAAAAATCTTCCTTTTGAGGAAAACAAAACATGAGTGAAGTAAACGTCTTATCCATTGAGACCCTCCATTTGAAAACAACCATTGACAAAAACAGCTACGAAAAAGCCGTCCGCTTCGCTCGAACACTAATGGACGCCAAGGGAACCAAAACGCGCCAAATCCTCACCGATGGAAAATGGACAGAAGTAAACGAAGAATTGTTTCCTTCGAGAGTCGAGTCATTGCGATCTCAGTATATCGAGAAGTTGAAGGCTGAACTGCTGGAAGAAGTGAAGAACAAGGTGAAGCCACAGCCACAACCAAAAGCAAAGTCGAAACCACAGCCGAAGCCAACATCCGCTACCGAAAGCATACAACGAGTTCAGAGCTAAAGGTGAAGCTCAGTGAACGACGTAGAACTCACAAGGCTACTCGTGCTCAAGGAACTGCTCGACCTAGACGAAAAGTGCCGAACCTTTGCAAAAGCTTACCTAGCAAATAAGGCGAGCTGAAATCCCTCTTTTTTTGTAGAGGTGAAGTAAATGACAGAAATGCGAGACCTTCCAAGTCAAGAAATTAAAAAGTTGTTAAGAGAGTTTCCTCAAGCACGACGCATAGCGGTAGAAAACTTTCTCTCAACCGTTTCTCAGTGCGATAGTAAGTACTTTGCATACGCAAACCTGGATAGAGACCGCATTCTATATGGTTGGAATTCCGACACTTACAGAGCTATAAGGAAAGGGATTGAAATAGCCGCAAAGAAGCTGAAAACTGACCGAATGGTGAACTTGGAAGAACTAAAAGAATGGAAAAAGAAACATGGGAGAAGGTGAAGTGAATGAACAGAGTTGGAATGGTAGGAATCTTATCTATTGTCGTCACAACCTTCGTTTTTCTATTTTACGACTACTTCCAGATAATAAAAACACCGTTATCTCCATTTGAAATCAGCCATTGGATTCCAGAGTTTCTTGCGCTGGTTTGCATGGGTTACTGGAGCGTGGAAAAGATTGGGAGCTTAATTATGAAGGTGATTTGTGGCTGTGTGCTCCTTTACTCAGTTTTGACTTATTCTCTACTGAAACTACCTTTACAGTTAGGGATCGGAACTGGCACATTTTTTGTTGCTGCGTTAATCGTGGGAATTTGGTTAAGGATGGAAAAGAGTTAATGCTCGTAAATCAATTAATTTACGAGGAGGTGAAAAACTCTTGAGCGAAAAAACATTGGTTGGGGTTGCAGGTGTCCATTTCGTGGTTGGAGAACTCTCACGAAGAGGATGGATAGCTCTGCCCACAATTCGGAACACAATCGGAATAGACGTTTTAGCCACGAAAGAAAGCAAAAACATTCAGATACAAGTTAAAGCGAGAAGGAATTCAATACGGTGGTTACTCGCTAGCAGAGCAGAGAAGTTGGTGAGTAAAAATCTGTTCTATGTTTTTGTAAACCTCAAAGAACATGATGCTCCAGAGTATTTCGTAATTCCATCTGAGATAGTTTCTGCTTATGTGATTCGAACGCATAAGCTCTTCCTAGAAGAGGGTGGCAGAGATTCAACCATGCGACAGTTACCTAATGCCTACGAAGAGTTTGACCTCGATAAATACAAAGGCAAATGGGAATTATTGGAAAGAGAGGTGAAGTAGATGTTCAACAAGGAAGCAGAAATTTTCAAAGTAGCTTACGAAGGGATGCTAAAGCACATTGACATCATTGATAATGTTGGTAAACGTAAAGAGGTTTATGGAGCTGGAGTAGGGCTTGAAGGATTTTTCCAATTTGTTCTTCTTGACATATTTTTTCGTAAAGGATACAGCGTTAGGATGAAGGGTAAGCGAGAGCGAGATTGCGACGTTATCGTTGAGGGTATTGGCGTTGAATTAAGGACTCTTATGGATAAGACAACTAACATTGATTTTTTACGTAAATGCTTTGAAGAACATCCAAAAGCGGATTGTTATATGTTTTTAACAAGGACGATGCTAAAGGACAACCTGTTTAAGTATCTAGAAGAAAACGGTTATGCTGAAAGATATGAAGAGATCAACCCTTACTGGATGATCTGGTTAATCAAAAAGAAGTAGCTTATCGGCATAACCATATAAAAATCCGCCACGACTGGCTGAAAGTACGCCATTTTGGATAGGGGAATTATTGTCCTTTACTTTTTGAGATAAATCTACCATGTGAAGTTTAAATGAAACTATCAAACTTCTGCTATCTCAACATGACGAAGCCGATTTTTAGTGTGGCTCTACTGATTTGTGGTTAACTTCTCTTGCTTCTTCTTTGCTCTAGCGATCTCTTCCCTGCTGACTGGTGGAAGGCTTTTCTTTATCTCTTGATTCTCATTCTGCTCTTCCAAAATTGATAATCTTTCCTCAAGCATGTTCAACGTCCTAACCAAGCTGTGAATGGTCTTCCTTTGGTCGTGAACCACCGCTTCCAATTCTCTTACATCTTTCTTGACTTCTAATGCTTCCTCTACACTTCCAAAGACTGTCACTGTTGTCTCGCCTTGCTCATAAAACTTAGCTAACTGCTCTTCCGTGTAGCGCCGATAAACTTTGGTGAGATAGCCTTTGTGTCCCATTAATGCTTCTACAATATCAACTGGAACCACTGTTGCCATTTGCGTCCGAAAGAACTTCCTAAGTGAGTGTGGGTGAATCTTAAGGATATTTGTGGATTTGTCTTTTTCGTCAAGCCCACATTTTCTTAACACACGAACTAAAATATCCCGTGCTGTTGAGAAATGGAAAGGAAACACCCGATTATCTTCAACCGACTTATCATGCACTTGGCTCATTTGCCTTTTGCAAGCTGACTCGATATAATCCTCACGAACCTTCAACCATTCTTTGATATGCTCCTTCGCTTCACCCGAGATAAAGGCGATTCGGGGGTCACCACTTTTCGTAAACTCTCCACGAATGGTGATTTTTGCTGGATTCTTCTCTAGGTCAATATCACTAAGCTCAATCTGTAACGCTTCTCCAATTCTCATGCCACTACTAACTAAGGTAAGGTAAAGTGCCTTTCCATTGATAGGCATGTGAGCTAAAATCCGCCTTAACTCTTCTCTCGAAGGAACCTTATCCATTGTCCTTGCCATAGTGCCATCGATTCTGCGGGTCAAGTGACGCCATTCCCTTTGCGGAAGCTCAATACCATTTTCTATCAAAAACACCTTCACTGCGGATAGGTAAACCCTCACGGTTATTGGAGGTCTCCCGTTCAAACTCGCTAAGAACTTTTGTAGGTCAATTTTATTATCTCTTTGCTCACTGACATATTTTTCCACTAACTGCTCAAGCTCTCCTTCACCATAGACAATCTTTAAGAAGTTGTGAATAGCGGTTCTGTAGGTTTTTATGGTTCTTTCGCTACTGTATGTCTCTAAATAGCTTAACGCACCCATTTCAACCACAAGATATTATTTGACTGACTCTATTTAAATCTTTAGAAGACTACTCATTAAATACTTTTATCTTCTTTTCCTTGCGAATATCGCTGCGTGAGAAGCCAATAAATTATGAGCATTGATCCAATCACTATGACTATTGTAAGCAGAATAATATTGAACATAAACATGGTCCCATGAAGTTCTGGGGGGATTTCACCATGGCTGCTGTAGTGTTCTATGAGGTCTTGGAGGGTTCCCCCAAAGTAATCCCCTAAAAAGGCGTAAAAGAGAACTCTTGGAAGAGTACCGATAATCGTGGGAATTAAAAAACTCCTAAACTTCATCTGAGTCAAACCCGCGCTGTATGATATAGGATCGAACGGGATGAATGGTGCAAATCTTCCCAGAAGAACTGCCCACACTCCCCAACGGTTAAACCAGTTGTCCGCGAAATTCATTCCTCCTTCACCAACAAACCGAACGGCAACTGGTCTACCTCCCTTACGAGAAACGTAGAAGCAGACAGAAGCAGCCGCTATAGATCCCCCTGCTCCAACCAACCATCCAGCTAACAATCCAAAGGCCGCGCCGCCACACATCAAGATGAATTCAGAAGGAATGGGTATAACCAAGGCTTGCACGATCATGGCAACAAACAAGGCGAAAAGTCCCCCCGCTTGGAAAGACCCAACAACCCAAAAGACAATCTGGTATATAGATTCTGGAAATACAAGCAGCCATGCTGATGCTACGACAACAAACAAAAATACCGCAACCGGAAAGATTTTGGAAGACACTCGCATTTTGAAGCCCAAAAGTGATCAATCGTGTTTATAGAATGCCGAGTTTGATGGCTACATCCACCGCTTTATAGTCGGGATGAAGCTTCACGAAGGCCTTTTTCTCCCCAGCGGGCGTGATTGTAACATTAACCTTGTCAACAGCCACCTCGTAAAGTTCCTCCACCGCCCTTTTAACATCGGCTTTAGTAGCCTTGACATTAACAACAAAGACGAGTTTGTTTTCGGTTTCAAGTATACGACTCGTAACTTCAGTCATGATCGGATAAAGTATAACGTCATAAGGGTCCAACCAATTTTCCTCCAAAAAGTTTATCCGCCTTTTCGAAGGCTGAACTCGTCCAAACGGTTAGTCTTCCCGAGTGGGTTCCTGGCGCTAGGAGTTCGACGTTTAAGGAGTCGACTGAGGCGATGTCTATCCCTGGAATATTACGAGCTGCTTCAATTATACCTTCATTCTCAGATATCACAAGCAAGGGTCCAACCGCTTGCTTCATTTTTCGACCACGCATCTTTCCCTTTCCAGCCCGAACTTTCCGGCTTTCCCTAACTCGATAGATGTCCGGCCACACTCCAAGATGAATAAGAGCTTCCTCAACATCCTGAGTTTTTTTCAGGCTTTGAATTTCATCTACAACAACCAATGGAAAATCCGGAACATCATCTATCATGTGACCCCTAGAGGCCACAATTTCTTTGGATGCTGTTGCGGCGACTGCTGAGCGCAAGGCTAACCGCATTTCCTTCCGTGGAATCTTCTTCTTGATCTTCTTTTCAACAACTGGAGGGTGTGTGGCTCGGCCGCCCACGGCGAACGGGATGAAGGCTGCTCTTTGACCTCTTCCCTTCTCTCTCGCAACACGTGCGATTCCTAAGCCTACACCACGAGACTCAGCTGTGGTTCTCTTTCCAGCGAAAACATCCCGACCTTGTGGCTGGAAACGATGAGACTGAACGGCAACAACGGCTCTCCTTATTACATCTGGCCTAACCGGAGTTTTAAATATCGAGGGGAGACGAACCCTGCCGACCGCTTTTCCTTTGAGATCAAAGATTTTAGTCGAAACCTTTCCCATAGAGCTTCATCACCGGCTTATCCCTGCGGGGATTCAAGGGATATATAAGTGATTTTCGGCGGAGCTTCAGAAACCTTTTTTGGAGGACGGGCTGGGCATCGCAATCGCACGAGACGTTTAGCTGGGCCGGGTAGACTTCCGTCTAAGATAACGTAGGTTCCTCCCACGGGGCCGTATCGTAAAAATCCTCCCTTTGGAGAAACTTCGCTTCCATCTACGCCGATTTTTAGGATGCGCTTGTTATACTCGGTTCTCTGGTGGTAGCCCGTTTGACCCGCCCTAGGAACGGTGTACATAACTCGTGTGGGTTTCCATGGGCCGAGGGTGCCGACGCCTCGTTTGGTCTTCCGGGACTTGTCGGGCATGATTCTTATGCCCCAGCGTTTTACGGGTCCTTGCCAGCCCTTTCCCTTGCTTATTGAAATCACGTCTACGAACTGGCCTTCCTTAAAAACGTCTGTAATCGAAACAGTTTTTCCAAGCAGGCTTTTTGCGTATTCAAACTGCTCCTTGACAGAGCCGCCACCAACCTTGATCTCCATTAAATCGGGCTTCTTCTTCGGCGTGCCAGCTAGTCTTGGCTGGGCGGCGGCTAGAAGGCGAAACTCCACGATTTTGTCAAGACTTTCCTCCATCTTCTTTAAGCCTTGTTCAGTATTGGAATGTTCGGGCAACACGACAACGCGGTCAAGATCTTTTGGAGGGTCCTTCATCCAGGCCTCGGTGAAAGTTTGCAAACCATACTGATTTTTCGTGTAGGCGCGAATGGCGCAAATGATGATGGGGGGGACATCTACAACGGTTACAGGATAAATTATTTCTTTACCTAAGTTTGGGGAGCCCGGTTGGTCTTCTACCATGAAAACATGGGTCATTCCAGCCTTGTAGCCCATAAACCCAAGCAAAGCGGGGCCTTCCTCCACATCGGGCCAGAAGCGAATCCTACCAACAGGTCGGGCAGCACGTCCCCTAGGTAAGTAGGCTAATGAGCCGCGTTTTGGGGCGTGCTTCTTCCTGTGACCCATTTTTCTTATCCTTCTTTGCTGTCTCTATTTAATAGAATGTTGAATGTTAATCGTATAGTATAAACTTTAAGGCACCTTTGCAGTTATTTTCATCATGAGACTTATAAGCATTGATACCGAACTCTGGTTCAGCCTATTCTTATTCCTTATACTTTTCGGTTTCTGGCACTTGCTCTGCTTTTGGATGATTACATATGGCATATTCTGTTGTTACGTGGGGACAATGATCACATGCTACGCATTTTGTGAAAGGCACATAGGTTCTTTGCTCTGGACAATAAAACTTTGATACTATTTTCGTCGTTTTACTCACCTCACTTACCGAGTAGGTTTAGCATGTAACAGTGGTTCTCAACCTGCAGAATTCACATGTCAAAAACATATGTTATAAATGTTGCGAATTTGCTCCTTCGCCAACAATAAGGTTTAATATGGCTAAAGAAGCGTATAATGCCTCCTCAGTTCTGACTGTTTCGGTTCCCTGATTTGGAATAGTATTAACCGTGAAATGCGCGACTTCATCCAGTTTAAGGTTTTCATGCGCCACGGTTTCGTACAGCCCTTGGGTTGGCGCGCCGAAAGCCACCAATATTTTATGAGATTTTTTCCAACATCTCGCCAACTCCTCCGCAACTTCCGTGAAGGGAGTTCCATATCTAGAAGTCGCGATAACCAAATCGAAAGACTTGTTTTTCACCAGTTGCCCAAATGGAACATCTGAAACCGTCACGCGGTAACCCCAATACGCTTTAATCTCATCACGACTAGCCAAGACCGTCCCTGGATGCTTTCCAAGCCTAATGACTCTCACCGTTACCCGAGTATTAAGCGGAAGTTCCGTTTTAGGAATCAACACCGGCCGCTCCACACCTATATCCACAAGCGATCCGGCTTCTGTCAAAGATAAAACGACTCCCTCTCGATGTTCTCCAACCGCCAAATCCTTTATTCTGTTTTGGATAGGGTGATGAGGCACACGCAAAGGAGGAAGAATGCCTGCGTACCGCAGTTCAGGCTTTATCTTGAACAACCGCTTCCGCAGGTATTGAGGCGTCTCCATGTAGGAGAGAATAGTGGCGACTAGGCTGGCGTCTCGCCCTTGATCAACGTTTGGAAGGTCGGGAAACACTATGATTTCGCCTACGCGAAAGATGGCTACTGCTCTGCCCACCAAACCTATTTTCATGGTTTTTTCTCGGAGATGGGGAGTATCTGAAACTAGGGAAGCCGGTATGGCTATGGAAAGTTGGTAGTCATGGTTTTGCACCATTTTGTGGTAGGCTCCTTATATCCAAAAGTCTCAGAATCTTTATTACATAAACTTTCTACTAAAGGTTATCAAAAAATCGAGGTGGATGAGGCTTGGAGAAAAAGGGTGGTTTGAAAGTAAATGTTTACAGCGCCAAGGAAAGGTCTGTGGAGGATCTCGCTTGGTGTGCCTTCTGCCAGGACGTGAAGCCCCTCTTCTGGAAGGATGGCAAACTGTTCTGCTACCAAATGAAATTTTATCCTAAGGGTTCACGGTTGGTTGTGCTTGACAGTTGCGTAGCAACCATGCCAACTTACAGCAAAAGCGTTCGAGTTGAGGGGTCAGCTAACATACCATCCTTGGTGCTTCCCGTAGTGAAGACTTCAGCCACAGCCG
>Ga0315314_1000320_pt1 | contig 59199 bp, 68 predicted proteins | sample TDP9_MG_FD_203631 | JGI IMG/M metagenome (GOLD analysis project Ga0315314, IMG submission 203631) | Freshwater sediment microbial communities from Lake Towuti, South Sulawesi, Indonesia - TDP9 | ecosystem: Environmental > Aquatic > Freshwater > Lake > Sediment | place: Indonesia: South Sulawesi...
CGAGTTCGAGGTATTGGCGAGCACGGATGAATGCAGGATTCAGGTAATCAAACATAGAAGTAGACTCCTCTATGGAACGCAATTCCATCCAGAGGCCTATGACGAAGAACATTCAGATGGAAAGATCATTCTTCAGAACTTCTTCAGGTTGGTAGGAATACTGCCTTCTGCCTCTCCATGCATGAGTTCACCGCTGAAGTCTGTCTTCTCAAGAGGCACATGGGTTATTCTTAATCTCTTGACGATGGTAGACAAGAATCCTAAGGTTCTCGCTTAGAACAGCCGGGCCAACTGAGTCCTGTGGGTTGTCAAGCCTTTGACTTTCTTCAATTTGATCCTGTATACTATCCAGAACGCTGCCACGACACATGCGCCGAAGAGTACGGTCATACCTGATTCGTAGGTTAGAGGTGTGATGCCCTCCGTCTTGGTAACGGTGCTTGTTGTGACTGTATCCAATACTTTGACGCTGACTTCATCTGTGAATCTTTGTCCTGCGACTTCTGCCACTTCTGTGATTCCATACTTCTTGAATGCAACAAGGAGGGGTCTAGTGCCCAGTCGTATCTGCACTGCGACCGCCGTTGGAGACTCGTAACGCTCGGCAATCCATTCGACCTGCCGCCCCTCGCGATACGGTATGATTACAGTCAGGATTCCAAGCTGCTCGCGTGGCATCCCGCTCGTTGCCTTGACGTGCCATTGGTTTGGAAACTCGACCTCTGGCGGCGGATCGTACCCGCTCCACTGGGACAGTTGCAGCTTCTCTGGAGACAGATACTGAATAGTTGCGCCCGCCTTAGGACGCCTCACGGTCAGACGAGACCTCTCATCATCTACCGAGAACTCACTCAGAGCATGGAGCATGAGTTGGAACGTGGAAGGCTTTGCAGCCACCAAGTCATCGTACAGCACTATTGCCGCATCACCTGTCAGGCCGCTTGTTACGTTCCTAAGCTTCACAAATACTACATGTCGCAAGTAACGCTTGAGGGCTCCATCATATGCCGCAGTTGCATCGCCAACGACATAGTCATAAGTATCGCTTAGTCGCCAACCTGCAATTCGTCCAGCTGGGGCAGCGGTGTGTTCAACCTGTCCTTTCTCATTGACTAGGATCGCGTTGTGAGCTCTTGTGCTCCAGCACCACTTCGTGTGGAACGGGCTACCATGCCAGTCACGGTAGACGCATGTTGTCAACAAGGATTCGCCATATGCGTTCAACTGAAAGCTGTTCTGGGGATTGTGCCCATGACTCCAGCTTCCCCGTGGGCTGGATTTGAAGAGAAAGTGGATGTCATTCGCGCTATTCAATATGGTCAAGTGTAGAGACGCCACACCGATACCTTGGAAGATCTTGGAATGCGGCAGATCCGAGGGTGCCTTTGGGTCGATTGGAGGCAGAGTGGCATGCAGGAAGCCTAATATCCCCTCTTCAGGCTTTCCTCGCCATTGCAGTGTCCACCAATACCAGTAACCGTTTCTCGTCTGCCTCGCGTAATATTCGACAAATGATCGCCAGTACGGTGACGGTTGACCGTATGAAAGGTCACCGAAGCCCATGTTCGGTGATCCTGGCGGCGCAATCCAGAGCGCGTAGTCGCCTACCTTCGAGAGGAATGGCTTCTCGAAGCCGTCTATGCGCAGAGCCGCTTTGGCTACGTCAAACCACCACACAGCCTTACTCGTGTAACCCGCCCAGTAGGATAGTCCTTCATGCCATCCCCCGTCATCGTCGGACCATGCAGGATAGACGGAGTAGAATATGTTGACGGCGTAGTCGAGCCATTCCTCGGCTTCTGGAACATCGTGGTATAGTGCTATTGCGCATTCGGCGAGCTTGTGCCATAGGCGATTGTTATGGCTGTTGAAGGGCTTGTTTATGTGTGGTCCTCGCTGCAGGATCTTGTATGCGTCTGAGCCACGCCGTTTCATCACAGCTCGTACTGTTTCTCGCTCGCTCTGAGTGAGCGCCTCGTATGCCCAGTCATATGCTCGGGGCAGACGGTGAAGAATGGGCATCGCCGCCTCATCGTTCAGCACGATGTTCGTCGGGCCATCTGGGTCCCAAGACGCTAGATGCATGACCCATCTTCGCGCAGCCTCTGCATACTTTCGCTCAGATGTGATCAAGTACGTGAACGCTAAGTCCTCAGCCTCCTCACATGCTTTCAATGTCTGCACGCGGTTCGGCCACCAGTATTGACGGGTGGCTGGATCCCTCTGCGAAGCCCGAACGGCAGGTTCAGGCGTGGGTTGAGCCAGCAGTAGCCTATCAGCCGACTTCCATATCGGCATGAATTTGTCGGCAAGCGTTTCTCTAGCTAGTTCCCGCCATCTGGCAACATCCTCAGGACGCATGAAAAGCCTGGGGTGTCCATTTGGGACGAGTTGACGCTGCTCCTCTCGCGTAGGCATAGGGAAGATCGTAGCATTCTCTGGCACGATGAATGATCGAGTGATGCTCCAATCAGAAGTCTTACCATCCTTGTAGTTGACACGGTATCGCCAGTAGTATCGCTGCGGAACGATAGGGGCATTATGAGTATAGCAGTTGTATCGAACTCCTTGGATGGTTTCTGCGCCTGAAATCTCGGCGTTCTTTGAGAGCTGAACCGTGTATGAGCTTGCCCGATCCTCATGCAGCCAAACGAGGGGCGGCGGGTTCACGTCGACAGTTGCCCCGTCGACTGGTCTGTAACCTATCTCATCGGGCTTGGGCTGACGGTTAAGAGGCTGTTGTGCAATCGAACTGGAAGCAGTTAGTGGGAACGTGATCGTCAGAATGAGGAGTGGCAAAGCTATGTCACCTCTACACCATTTCCGCCGAGATCTTGAAGTCAACTCGTCTTCACCAGTTGTCCACTTTTCTCTTGAGGTATTTAGCTTGCTCTAGTTATCCTTAAGTCGGATGGCAATGAAAGATGGCAAAACAGAGGACTTCGATATGCCCAAGGTTCTAGTTATTTGTGGTAGTCTCAGAAAGGCGTCATTGACTCGTGTGCTTGCAGACGTGGCATATTATCACGCAAAGAAGGTCGCAGACGCCGACTACTTGGATCTGGCCAAGGCTAAGGTTGAGTGGTTTAGAGGATGGGAAGAAGACTACGGGCCGGACACTCATGAAGCTATAGGAAGGTTGACTGGGGCGGATGTGCTTGTCCTCGGCTCACCTGTCTACGATGGGCTTCTAAGCTCCCCTCTGAAGAACCTGTTCGAACATGTGGAGTACAAATCTCTCGAAGGCAAAGTTGCTGGCTTCATCATCAAGAGTGGGAGTACGATCAGCTCGCTCCAAGTGCAGGGACAACTAGTCGCTCTGATGAACTACTTCAGAGTGATCTCAAACCCTAGAGCCGTCTATGCCTTCGACGAACATTTCGATGCCCAAGGCAGGCTGAAGGACCGCGAGATCAAGTCTCGAGTAGAAAGGTTAGTAGACGAGACGATCGAAATGTTGGGGCTAAGGAAAAAGTGACCTTCCGGTCAACCTAAATACTCCTGTAGCTTGGCTTCAATCACACTTCTGGGCACCGCACCGATGATTCTATCGACTTCACTGCCGTTCTTCATTATCAGAAGTGTCGGTATGCTCATGATTTCGAACCTTCCACTGGTCTGCGGGTTCTCGTCGACATTCAGTTTTCCGAAGGAGACCTTGCCCGCGTAGTCCCTTGCTAACTCTTCTATGATCGGAGCGACCATTCGGCACGGTCCGCACCAAGGGGCCCAGCAGTCTATCACCATCAAATGATGGCTACGGACAAGCTCGTCGAAGTTCGAGTCGTCAACTGCGATAGGAGCTTTCGAAGCTGTTTCCACGTCCCCTTGCCCACTTGTTCTTCTCTGCATCTCCTGCAACTTCTTCCTTCGGATATTCTCCAGTTCCGGATCAGATTCTTCTGTCATGGCCCTGTGCCCGACCATCACGCATTTATTCGTTGCGACGGTGGATCTCTATGTCTTTGACCGTACGCCCGCAACTCCCAAAGGGTTCGATTGAGTAAGAAGGTTTGACAAAGACGTGGAATTATCTGTGATGTATGGGGGCTTGATCTTGAATAATACTGAACTGCCATCGAGTTCGTCGAAGAAGATCCACTTACGGTATATTCGACTACCTAATCGAGTGATGGATCTCTATGATGAGTTGATTTACAGGTCAAGAAGGACCATCGTTGGCAGGTCTCAGATTACGTCTACGCACTTGGTGACATTCGATGGCGAAGTCGTCTTGGCGCCCGGTTTTCAAATCGTGTACTTCGAGATGATGGGAAAGTGGTTCACTATTGGCAAGATAAGGAACCTGCAGGGAATGCATACGGGGTACTATTGTGACATCGTTTCTCCGCCTCGCCTGATGAAGAATGGGGGAGTTGAACTTACAGATCTCTTCCTTGATCTATGGGTTTCAAAAGATCTCAGATACAAGATCCTAGATGAAGACGAATTGGAGAATGCTTTTGCGAAGAAGTGGATTGCGAAGCGGCTCTACGACAAGGCAAAGGAACAGTTGGTAGAACTTATCGATACCGTGAAACGACGAAGATTTCCGCCACGCCATGTCAAGTACTTGGAACGGAAACTGGATCTTTAGCCAGCCTTCTTCTTTGATTTGACCTTGAAGATTAGCCAGCTCTTCTCCTTGAAGTTCACCAGTCGATAGTCGCCTTGCAGCTTCTCGCCATGAAGAATCAAGGATATGGTTCTCTCTGTTCGCTCTTTCAACTCGAACGTACCTTTGTCCCAGATCTCAACGGTTCCGGCACCATATTCCCCTTCAGGGATCTTTCCCTCGAAGTTGATATAGTCAACGGGATGATCCTCCACCGCCACGGCGAGCCGTCTGACGTTGGGCTCTGTCGGTGGTCCCTTTGGGACAGCCCAGCTCTTTAGAGTTCCATCCAGCTCTAGGCGGAAGTCGTAGTGGAGGTGGGTCGCCTGATGCTTCTGAACGATGAACCGCGTGCCCGGATCGTGCTTGAGTTCTCCCTGGGGTTCCGGTGTAATTCTGAAGTCTCTCTTCTTCTTGTAGAGGTCTAGGCTCAAGTATTCTCTTGAGATCGTTGTTCAGCGAAGCTAAATGGCTTTCCTTCGGCGAGGTGCTTTCGAGTGCTTCGACACGTCTCGCGTTCTCCGCGCTTTGGCGAACAGCAAAGACCCTACTGAATGAGGGAGGTTCCGGACTTCTTCAACACCTCCGAAAGTCTTGGCAGAGGTTGTCTCATTGTCTCTTAGAAGAAGCGCTTCCATAGACCCGGTGGAATAACTCTGACTTTGCCGTTCTTGCCTTTGCGGATTCAATCGGTCTATGGTAGAACCGAAGGTGGCTTCTTGACTTTCTCTCAGTAGGTCGTTAGTACATAGGGGTTGGGAGACATCCCTGGCCTCTGCTTTTCTAGGTCTCCCGGAAAAAGGGTTCGCGGCCAAGCATTCTTTCAAGTAGGCTGATTACGGCCACTAATGCGGCGACTCCACCAATGGTAAGTAGCATTATGCGCACTAGGAAGTCACTCCATTGCGGTGACTGAACGGTGGTTTCCGTAGCTTTGGACGCGAGATCGAATATGAAGGCGAAAGGAAAGAGAGTGATCATCATTGAGAACCCGGCGAACACAAGGAAGAGGACGAGAGCTTTCATCCACCGCAAACTGGGACACCATTCCCAAACCATCCATTCATGTTGTTGATCGCAATAACCATGTTGCTTCCATTTGGGGTGGAGACTCGCTATTATTTGATCTTCAGTTTCTCCAAGTAGACGGTTTCGATCATTTGTTTCGTCTAGGAAAATCTCGATAGCGACGAGTGATCTGTTCTCTCTGGTCGTTGGCGAAAGGGTGACCGTCAACTAAGATCTGCTTAGAGCCTATCCGAAAAGTGAATTTGTCGATATGTTAAACCCTCTTTTTTGACAGGTATGTGAACTGAGTCTTTCTCTGCTTGGATAATGGAGTTGACTGACGGTAAGTCATGATATTGGAAGAGGGAGATGTCCTCGTCGGAGACGCATACCAAATTCCGGAGATGCTATGGGATAGAATCAAGGTGCTGCTGCCTCCGCCGAAACGTAAGAAGAAGAGCGGCCGTCCAAGAATGGATGACAGGCTAGCGGCGAACGCTATCTTCTACGTTCTACGAACCGGATGCCAATGGAAGGCGCTTCCAAGAAGCCTTGGAGCACCAAGCACGGTTCACGACCGTTTCCAAGACTGGTGTAAGGCAGGCGTTTTCCAACGCCTATGGATGGAAGGATTGGTGGAGTATGACGCCGAGAAGCGTCTTGACTGGAGGTGGCAGGCGATGGATGGAGCCATGACGAAGGCGCCTCTTGGGGGGAAAAAGCACAGGTCCAAACCCGACAGACAGGCGGAAGTCTGGAACAAAGCGCAGCCTCCTGGTAGAAGGCAACGGCATACCTGTCGGACTCGTCGTGGACGGCGCGAATAGACACGACATGAAGCTGACGAAGCCAACCTTGGAAAGCATCCCGATAGAGAGACCTGCGCCAAAGCGTAATGCACCACAGAACATCTGTATGGACAAGGGCTACGATTACCCTGAGGTTCGCGAGCTGCTTGAAGACTGGGGATACACGATTCATATTCCTTCCAGAGGAGAAGCCAAGAAAAGGAAGAGGATTCCAGGCTACAGAGCGAGGCACTGGGTCGTCGAAAGAACCCATTCATGGTTGAACAGGTTCAGACGGCTGTTGATCCGCTGGGAGAAGAAGGTGGAGAACTATCTTGCCATGCTACACCTCGCATGCGCATGGATCACATATCGCGCAACCGGGCTTTTCGGATAGGCTCTTAGTATGTTCAGTCGCATATGATCAGCATGCTTCTACTTCGTCTTCAGCGCGGGTTGCTCTTCCTCCCGATTGTGCCGACTCGTCTGAGTAGACGAAACCGCATCTTGGCTTAAGTCCATACAGCCGGCCTGTATGCTGATCAGACGGGAGTAAAAGCTGCAGAGGAACTCAGTTAATCTATGGCCTCTAACTGTACATAAGGGAGATCAGAGGCTTGGAGAGAAGCGAAGATCTACTGAAGGATGCAGGTGATTCACTAGGCGCAGCGAAAGACCTCCTAATCAGCGGAAGGTGGGCCAAGGTCTGCTTTCACTGCCAACAAGCAGCTGAGCTAGCTCTCAAGGCTGCTCTGAACGCTCTGGGGTTAGAGGTAAAGGGTCACGACGTTTCGCTTCTTCTAGATCAACTGGCAGAATATGAACCCGAAATCAAAGTCCTCTCCGACATTGCAAAAAAGCTTGACCAGTACTACATCCCTACAAGATATGCGAACGCCTTCCATTCCGGCTCGGCAATGGAGCACTACACTCAAACACAAGCCAATGAAGCTGTCCACGAAGCCCAAAGCATCTTGGAGGCTTGTAAGCGCATTGTTGCCAAGAGAAAGACTCAAAGCTGAAGCTGACAAATCGATACGCCTGGTCGTAGAGTACGCGAAACCTTTCCAGCCTAGAACTATCATACTATTCGGTAGCTATGCCAGAGGCGACTTTACAGAAAGCAGCGACATAGACCTATGCCTCATCGCCGACAAGATGCCGAAAGAGGAACTGCCGAGACGCACACTACCTGACATGCCCAAGATACCAAAGCTCAAGGTGATAGGTTTCCTGCCGAAAGAGTTCCTCGAATACATCAGAACCATCAGATTCCTCGCCTTCGACATAGTCGCGGACGGCATCATCATCTATGACGATGGCCTATACAGGAAAATTCGGGAAGCTTTCGATGATGTGATAAGAACATATGGGATATGCAGACAGAGGCATGGTTGGAAGATCACCAGTTCGCCAACAAAGTCTGGTCGCTCAGACTGATTGGTCCAGACGAAACCGCGTACAAAGCGGCAACTACGGTTCAGGCCGCTGCTCCTGGGTGAAGTCGACTTGAGGATTTGCATGGTGAACTCCTTCTTTCCGCCTTGGAGAGGTGGCGCAGAAACCTATACCTACAATCTGGCGAAACAGCTTGATCTGCGAGGACACGATGTTGAAGTCTTGTGTGCTTCTCCTCCTCGCGAACCAGGAACCTACTGCATCGACCGGGTCAAAGTCACCTGTCTCCCAGTCACTGCTTGGCTTTACGGTACCCCCCTCGCAGCGAGGCTTCCATGGAAGCTTCTTAATGCTGATGCAGATTTGATTCATGCAGGTTTTCCCAGCCCTTACAATGCCTTCTCAACCTCCACTGTCTGTGTGCTCAAGGCGACTCCTTCTGTTTTGACATGGCACAATGATCTGCCCTCTGTCACGATAGCAGCAAGATCGCTCGTAAACACACATGATCGGCTGGTCTTGCCAACCTATATCCGAAACTTCAAGCGGATAATCTCAACCTCAAGAAAGTATGCCGGGTCGTCTCTGATCCTCAAGAGGTGGGCTTCCAAAGTTGCCATTATTCCAAACGGAGTTGACTGCGAGAGGTTCCGACCAGATCTCAATCCAACCGAGATTAGAAGAAAGTTGAAGCTGGGCAGGAATAAGGCGGTTCTATTTGTCGGAGCTTTATCCAAATGGCATCGCTATAAAGGCTTGGACACTCTCATCGAAGGATTTGCGCTAGTCAAGAAGCAGCGTGGAGATACCACACTCATAGTCGTCGGTGAAGGAAGCCTCAGACCATACTACCAGAAGTTGGCTTCAAGGTTTGGCCTAACAAGAGAGGTAGTGTTTGCTGGAGACGTATCCGACCATGATCTCCCGTCCTACTACGCCGCCTCAGATCTTCTCGTCCTTCCAAGTAAGGATCGATCCGAGGGGTTCGGCCTCACGATCCTCGAAGCTAATGCATGCGGAAAGCCGGCAATAGGGTCAGATGTGGGGGGCATCCCTGACGCGATCCGCCACGGATTTAACGGACTACTGGTTCCTCCGAATGATCCGCAGGCGCTTTCTACAGCGATACGATACGTAGTTGAGGACGACTCTCTGAGGAGAGAAATCGGAAAGAATGGCAGAGCCTTTGCGGAAGAACATGATTGGTCGAAGATTGCGGAAGCAACAGAGAGGATCTACCGAGAAGCCCTGGAGCAAACCAATGTTTGATCTTCTCCATGGAGTAACATATACGATGGCTGACGTATCAGTACTGCATTCGTAACAGGCGACCCATAGGCCCTGTAAAGCATTGAATCAGTTTATTCATCCCTGCTGAAGGTGTCCCTCAGGTTTGCTTCTTTGTGTTCTATCCCCTAACATCTGTCAGTGTCTTTAGGTCGCGGAAGAATATGTCAGCTGGGTAGAGATAACGTATTCCTTGATATGGTTGCTGATAGTTCCAGTAATGGATGAATTCTTGATGCGAATTGAACATCCATGCTTCGTAATCGTATGCTTTGTGGAATGCTTCCTGGTGCGGATTCGCATGAAAGTCAAGGAAGCATAAGTCTGATATGTCGGATTTGGACATAACATGTTTTGTTTGCTAACCGTGGTCTATCACGAGCGACGTTTGGAGGGCTAGGTTACGTTGAATGTGAGCGGATTTGAGATGAGGCTCAACTTTCCAGGTTTGGTTGCGATACAGCGGAGAAGCCTCCGGAATGGGAATTGGCGTAGGATCTCGCGTGTGGATCGTGGCTTGTTTAGATGCGCTCTATGGGTTGCTCGGGTTCGAGGACGCATTGCCAGCTTTAGGTTGATGGTGAGAGTTTTGGTGGTTGCTCTGAAGCTTTTGGCTGGGCCTAGGTTGCGCATCTATCAAGTTGGATCTGCGAGAGCAGGTGAGCTATTGCGAAGGTTCGAGGAGAGAGGTGTCTTTGAGTGGGCCCCTCAAACTCGCAGCTGGCTGACTGACGCCAGATACGTTTTCCATCTTGGTCTGGAGCAGCTTTTCGGGCCTTGGAACCGTAATCTTTAAGGAATCTCTGATGGGCTATGGGAAGATCTGTCTGGGTTTAGGTGAAAGGACATGAATCGAGATCAAGCTTATGGCGCGATCATACTTGTGGGTAGTCTGGCAGGGATGACGGTATACGCGTGGCTGCTCTATTTGTATGCCTTGGCCGTTCTGCAGGTGACCGCCTTCTTGGCAGTGGCCGCTGTGCTGGTGATCCTTGCGTGGATCGGCTGGACGATGGCGACGACGCCTCCCCCAGAGCCAATAGACTTCGAGACTCCTGCCACAACTGGCTCTGAACAGGCTTCTCCGCAGCCTATTGTCGAAGGCTAGGAAGCCAAGCCTAAACGGAAGCGTGAAGATCTCGTGTTCCTAGCTTCTGATGCTGGGCGCTGCGGGCACATAGTGCCTGGGGATAGTGATCTCGACTCGGCTCGTGAAGCTAGTCGAGTTTATATCCAAGCCAAAGAAAACTAGGAGCGAGTCGTCTTGTCCGAAGCCAAGCACTACCTGGATTTGAATCGGAAGTACCTTGAAGAAGCTGAAGAGCTCTTGCTCAAGGGCGACGGAGTACAGGCTAGCGAGAAGCTGTGGGGAGCCTCAGCGCTAATCGTGAAGGCTGCGGCCAGCAAGGAAGGGATAGAGTTGAAAACGCACAGTGACCTATGGAACTATGTGACGAAGCTGAGCTCCAAGCTGGACGATCCTGAATTGCTTAGGCTCTTCGCCGCAGCGAACTATCTGCATCAGAACTTCTACGAGAACGCCATGACGCTTAAAGGCGTGAGGGCAAGCGCTGAAGCAGCCAAACAGTTCATTGAGAAAGTTGAGAAGCTGCTAGAATGAAAATGCGGAAAGACCTCCGCTCAGCCTTTGACACGGTCACGGTTGACTACGTCCGAGGAGAAGCATGCAGGCGAAGAAGCGGAAGCCTCAAATGAAGACTGAACCGCGAAAGGCCGATCAGCCTCTTGTCTCAACCCGGAGCTCTGCCTATCTTAGCCAAGGCTAGGATACGTCAGGTTCGAAGGCTCAGAGAGCTAGAGCCGGTTCTCTACGATCCAGAGTACTGTCTGAAAGCGGATACGCAACTACCTGTGTACGAGATCTATCGGGACTGCGGCGATGAGAGTGCGAGGGCTACTATTTGTAGGTATGGGCTGCGATACGATGTGACCGTGATGCCTCCGCTTCTGGTTGGAGAGGAATATGTGAAGACGTTTGGGCATCACCATCTGCCGCTTGGAAGCGTAGAGGCTCATTCTGAGGTCTTCGAGGTTCTTGAGGGTGAAGCGCGGTTCCTGATTCAGAGACAGCGCGGCGTACAGGTGACTGGTGTCTCGCTTGTGTTGGCCCATGAAGGAGATAGGGTTCCGATTCCTCCGGGTTGCGGCCACGTTGTTGTCAACGCTTCCTTGAGAAGATTGGTGACGGGAAACTTGATCTCGCAAAGCTGCGTTCAAATCTACGACCAGTACGTGGAGAGGAGAGGTGGGGCGTTCTACGTTTTGACTGGTGGGAGGCTTGTGAAGAACCCTCGGTACCCTTCGCTGCCTGAGGTTCAAAGGTTGAACTGGAAAACCCCTACTTTTCTTGAGGGCGGTACAGGGTTGGTTGACGCATTCCTGAAGGATCCGGACCGGTTCGCGTTCCTGAATGAGCCTTGTAGATATGGGGAACGGAATGTGACTACTTGAGTTCTCAGAGAATCGTGCCAGCGTTGATCAAGTCTGGACGAGTTGTTCACTCCTATGCGCATAACTCGTTCTGTTATGATGTCGCTTCAACTGAGAGGTATGAGAAGCTTGACCCTGAGATTGTTGAGAGGCTCTCGAAAAACGTTATTGCAACCTGAAGACTAGGTTGAGGTTGCGGTAGATCGTTGGCATGTTCAAGAAGTATAGGGGTACCTTTTCCGGAGCAACTTGATAGTATCAGTGTTCGCACTGGAGGACATGTCTTGGAGTTAGTGAGACCTTGCCTAACATAGTGGAGTTAGGGACTGAGCTTTCTCTCCACTTGGGTTAGTCGAACCTCGATCTCAGCGAGCTTCTCTATGACCGGAATCCTCTTCTCCAAGGCGTCGAGTCTTGTATGTAGCGCCTCAAACTTGGGCAGCATCTCGTCTCTCGTCATCGTCGCTCTTCGGAAGTCTTCAAGACCATTCTCCAGTCTGTCGATGCGTCTTTCGACTCCGTCGAAGCGTTTTTCCACTGCATCGATGCGCGAGTTTATCGCCTTCAATTCTCCAGTGATCTCGCTGACGCGGGGAAGGAGGACCCTCTCAAGCCATGATGGAATCTTCTCAGCCAAGCCTTCTCGTATGAAGCTTTCAGTCGGCTGTATTAAGGCTTGAGGCTCTCTACGTTAGTTATGCCAGTAACGTCTCGTAAAGTAGTGTTTTACGTTGCTGAAGTGACTTGGGCATACAGGTTGCTTCGAGCTGACAGAGAGAGAAGGTGTCGTTGCATTGACTGAGCTTCTGCTCCAATTCGCCGTTCCATTCGCGGTTACTGCGCCGGTTCTGGGTTTGGGTAGAACTCGCTCCGCTTTCTTGGCCTCCTTGGTTCCCGATGTGGATGTGTTTTTCGCGCATAGGAATCGACGATGGACCTTAAATCTTAGGGTTGCATTGCTTATTTGAGGGTTTGAATGAGCGAGTATTTGGTTCTCTTCGACGTTCACGAGAGGAACAGGAAGTGGTTCGAAGAGAACTACGACGCATTGGTCGAAAAGTTTGACAAGAAGTTCGTAGCCGTGTACGACCAGACGGTAGTCGATTCGGATCATGACTTGGACAAGCTTATCGAAAGGGTTGAGGTCAGTTTTCCACTGGAGAAAGTTTCAATGGAATTCGTGACCATGGAGAAGATCCAACTCATACTATGAGGATCAACGGCTTCTTTGAGAGGAGGTTTGATCCCCCGGCTCCTTTCGTCAAGGCTGTCGTGATGTTTCGTTGTTCGATGAGAATGATGCCTCTCTACTCAGATTGAATCTCAAAGAGGGTAGAAACAGTCCGGTCACGGGGATAGGAAGGATCTTGATGCCTGCGCATATCCAGGACGTGAAAACTAGGATTGGCGAGACTGTTCTCGATGAGCTGACTTCTGGGCATCTCGGCAAACCGCGTTGAACAGAAGGCTCCGTTTTGACTGTGAATAGAGATTTCGTGAATGGCAAGGCGAGGGATATAAGGAATTCCATGAGCGAGTTGCTTAGGCTTTCGTCGAAGGCATTTGAAGAGATGGATCTTGACGAGCGTTATTCGATGAGGTATCAAGTGATAGTTCTTGTTGAAGCTGTCGTAAGTCTATGTTCCCACATAGCTTTGGAGGCTTACGACTACGAACCATCATCGCATAAGGATTGTGTAGCCTACGTATGCGGAAGAGAGAGTGTGAAGTGCGTCGAAGAGCTTAAGGCTATGGTTGGCTTGAGGAACCTCCTTGTCCATCGATATTGGAATGTGGAAGACAAGCGCATCTATGGTTCGGTGAGAGAAGACTTTCGGTGCGTTGAGGAGCTACTAGGCAGGGTAGTGGGAAGATATGGATGAGAGGCTGGTCTACTATGACTTGGAGCAGCTTGGGAAGGATAGGATCATCAAGGCTGTGGAGGAAGCCGTCTCAAAGGATGGGAGGATATCCATAGCTTTGATCTTCGGTTCAGCCTTGAAGAGAGCCAGGGTGAGGGATATTGATGTGGCTGTACACGCGGATCCTAAGCTCGACCTTTATGAACTGATAGGGCTGGGATCTAGGTTGGAGGAGTTGCTGGGGGTCCCAGTAGATGTCTCCTCGCTAACGGAACTGGCTCCGTGCATGCGGTATAGAGTCATGGCTGAAGGGGCGAGGGTGGTTGCAGACATGAAGCTGTTCAGCGAAATGTTAGGCGCCGCGTTCTCGGAATGCCAAGATCTAAAACTGATGGTTATCAGTTCAAGATCAATCAAAGGTTGCAGAGGTATGGTTTGACGGTTGATGCGGCACCATTATCTCCCATAGGACTAATAACTAGGTGTGCGAGCACTGTTTGGAATGGGGGCGAGGCGGAAGGCTTGAGGATTCCGAAAGAGGTTGAAGCTCCTCCTCGAAGGGTCGGTAGTTTGAGACTGACCACATACAAGCGGATTGGCAGAGTTTGCAGCGCCGAAACCCTTCGTAGGGTTCTTGAGGAGTCTAAATATGGCAGTCAGAGTGAAGATAAGCGTCGAGAGCCTGAAAGGGTCAAAGATAGGCAGAGCCACTGAGTCCAACGCGCTTCTGAACACAGGCTACACAGGATCGTCAGCTGAGATCATAGTTCCAGTCAAGTTGGCTGAGGTGATGGGTTTGTGGCCTCTGCCGATAGAAGCTGTAGAATCAACCTACGATACGGCTGGTGGGCCTGCAAGGTTCCATGCAATCAAGGACGCGGCTACATTAAGAATAGTGGAAGATGATGTGGCGTCAAAGGAGCTGACTATTGACTTGGTCATTTCACCTATGGAGAGAGAACCGCTCCTAAGCGATGTTGTGATAGGTGAGCTTGAAGTTGTCATATTGAACGCTCAAAAGGGCTATTGGAGGTTCAGCTTTGATCCATCAAACAAGACCAGACACACCAAGAGCATAGAGCTATGGTGAGAGCGAGATGAGCGATGTTAACCGCGACCCGCATCCGATGGATGGTTGCAAAAGAGTTTTCGACGCTCTGAGACACAACACCAACGACGCAGCTCTTCATGAGAAGATTGCGGTCCTTTGCCAAGCTTGAATGCCTCAGCTGCCACGACAGATGTGGAAGAGACCGGTAGTGAGAAGGTTCATGAACAGCATGTTCTTCCAACAGCCGGCGAAGTGGCGCTTCGGGCTTCGTTAGTCGTGACTACTACGCTGTGTTCAACTTTTGCCTGGCCAAGATCAAAGATCGTCCCAGCCGACCGGTCAGGGAGCAATCGCTCTCGCCAAGGAGCGCTAAGACATGTGGACAGTTCACCGAGCCGAAGGCATATGCTACTGGTCAGATGAATGGCCGATTCCATGTATCGGATTTCGGCATATTGCTTTTTTTTGCGATGCCGATCTCGTGTCTGTCCACTGAATCATGCAAGTCTCCGTGAAGGCTCACGCTTTGAATGATCTGAAGTTGGACTTCACCGGCCTGGTTGCGGTTCAGCGGAGAGCTTTCAGGAACGGGAACTGGCGTAGGCTCCCGCTCGTCGATCGAGGCCTATACAGATGCGCCATGTGGGTGGCGAAGACTCGGGGACGCATTGAGAGCTTCAAGTTGTTGGTGAGGGTTCTGGGAATCGTGCTGAAGTTGCTGGATAAGCCTAGGGTACGCATCTGGAGGGCTGGGAGGGCGAGGGCGGAAGAGTTGATGCGAGGATTCGAGGACAGGGGATTGTTTAAGTGGGCTCCTGAGGTTCGTGGTTGGCTTATGGACAGGAGTTATATCTTCTGTTTGGGCATAGGTGAGCTTTTCGGATCGTAAAATATCTTTGGAGAGTTATTGAGGTTTACTACGTTGAATAAGGATCAGGCGATAGGGGCCGCGATACTTCTTGGCAGTGTAGCTGGGATAGTGCTCTATGCGTGGTTGCTATATGCGTTCGCTGTGATAGTTTTGCAGGCGACAGCCTTCCTCGCTGTGGCTGCGGTGCTTGTCATCTTGGGGTGGATCGGCTGGACCATGGCTACGACGCCTCCGCCCGAACCGATAGATTTCGAGGCTCCTTCCGCAACCGGTTCTGAGGAAACTGCAAAGCCTGCCGGAGCAGGCGAGGCAGCCAAACCTGAGACGTAATCGTGAAGGTCTTCGATCCGCTAAGTGTTTGGGACTGGGATTGCACCTGTCCTAGCGAGGGCTCGGTGGATAGGAACTTCTCCTTAATGTTAGAGAGTGCTCCTAGCTTTGTCCAATGTTGTTGCGGATGCGTCTATATTGATTCATTTGTCAAGGATAGGGCGGTTCCATGTGCTCAGGGATGTTTACGGCGAGGTCGCTGTTGCTCGTGGCGTCTTCGTGGAGGTTGTGGAAAGGGGATGGGGCTTAGCGGGGTCACTTGAGATGGAGAGAGCTGTGCGCGAGGGCTGGATCAAGGTCCTTGATGTGATTGATAAGTGGAAGGCTAGGGAGATGGCTGTGACGCGAGGCATTCAATTGGCCAACGGTGAAACTGTTCAGCTTGCTCGGGAGGTCAGGGCGACGACTTTGCTCGCTGATGAGGAGGAGGTTCGCGAGCTTGCCCGTCAATTTGGGATAGAGGTTAAGGGCTGTCTTGGATTGTTGATCGAGGGTGTGAGGCGAAAGCTGTTAACGGTCAAGGACGCGGAAAGGGACGCTAAGAGATTGGTTGAGTATGGTTATCGGGCCAGCGGAGAGGTCTCAAGGGAGTTTCATGCACTCCTATCCTCGGAGGAGAGAGAGTGAAGGCCGCGGTCAGCATCCCGGAACGCATAAGGGAAAGGTTTCTGAATGACATTCTCGAGATGTATGCCGAAGGCGAGGTGTCAGCCGGTAGAGCGGCTGAGATGCTTGGAATCCCACGCGCAACCTTCTACGAACTGTTGGCCGAGAAGAAGATTCGATTGCCTCATAAACTGAACCAAAGCATACTGAGAGAGTTAAGAGAGCTAAGGATCAAGGGAGCTTAGCCTGTCGGAGAGCCAAGAGAAGCCTTACGCCGAGACGGAATCATGAAGGTTTTCGATCCGCTCAATGTTTGAAACTGGGATTCTACCTGTGAAGGCTACGATGCGTCAGGTTGCGGTGGGGTAGGTTACAGACGAAGTTGCGGTGCCAGTCCGCTTAACCTGATAGAGTGTCCCAACGCCTAATATGTTGGCGTTACATACGCTTTGTGATGGTTAGAATGGTTCAAAGCACATTCACGGTTCGTCTGAGGAAGGACGAAGAATCCGGCTACTATGCGGCTAGATGTGTCGAGTCGCCGGAAGCTATCAGCCAAGGCAGGACAGAGGAGGAAGCCCTCGCCAATGTGAGGGAGGCCATCGAGCTTGTCCTTGAAGAGTACGGGTCTCAAGCGAAAGAGAAGACGATTTCTCCGAACAGAGTTAATGTTGTCTGCCCGCAGAGTCTCACCGTAGGAACGGATCACTTGAAGGCTTCAGGCTACTTGTATTTTGCGAGTCGTTGAGTGGCGTGAACAGATGGGAATTGAAGAAATAAGCCAAGATCCCTTGACGAAGTTGGAGCATGAGGTTGAGTTGCTCACGAGAGAGTTCGTATCGAACAAGAAGGAATTGTGGAAGGTTCTGTCTGCCTACGGTGCCACGAGGGCTGAAGAGATCGAAGTCAAGATGAAGAAAGGTGAGCTTGGGGAGCATCCGGCGTACGAGGACTATCTTTCAGCTCTTCAACTGGAGATGAATCTTGAGGAGCTAAAGGAGTTCCTGAGGGATAAGTATTCCCGGCTGATAGCGACATGAGTCCCGAGAGAGTTTCCCTGCGAACGCTAGCCAAGGTGGCAGAGGACCAGTTCTCAAGCCTTCTCAGGGAAAACCCTATCCTGTTACTAGACAGGCTGCGCCTAGTTCTCGTCGACGGTTCACTTGGGAGGCACCCCAACTCGATGACCGAGCTGACATCCACGAAGATGTTGATCGATCCGGGAAATCGTAGACCTTCGCAAGACCTCACCTCAGGTGTGGCGACTTGAGACTGATTGAGAGGATTGATAGGCAGCTGAGTCAGGTGCAAGAGTTCGTGAAAGAGCTGCAGAATGAGCGAAGCTACCGGGGGACTGAGAGGCTTGTTCAGCTAACCATTCAAGCATTGCTTGACTTGGGGTTGATGGTGATCTCGGCTCTCGGCGGCAGGACTCCAAAGGGATACTCAGAGGTGGGAGATCTGCTCTCGGATCTCGGTGCCCTAGAGGAGACCGATTCAAAGCTCTTGAGGTCTATGGGTGGTATGCGGAACATACTTGTCCACGCCTATGCGACTGTGAGTAGGGATGTTGTATCTGACGCATCGAGAAGGCTTAGGGATGATGGCCCTAGAATTGCGAAGGCGTTGAGGCGGAGTCTTGACGGGAGAGAGGTCGATCCACCGGTTCCATCGAAGTTAGCAGAGAGTCTGAAGAGGGTTTTTGAAGGTAAAGTTGATGCAGCGCTGATTTTCGGCGGCAGGTCTAAGAGCTACTTGATGAAAGGAGACTATGATATCGCTGTTCTCTTCGGGAGGCCCTTTGATTTCTACGAGATGGGCGGGCTGGTGGTCGAGGCCGCTGAAGCGCTCGAGGTCCCTGAGGATGCAGTTGATCTCTTGGCTTTGGATTCCGCGGCACCTGAGATGGTCCTAGAGGCGCTTGAAGGCAACGTGATATTCGCAAGAGACACGTATGTACTGTTCGGGTTGAAGCTGAAGGCTCTCATGGAGTATCTGGATCTTCGAAGCGGGATCGAATCGAGTCTTAGCCTTCCGTAACGTGAGCGAATCTATCTACCTGTGAAGAGCGAAGTTCCTCACTTGTATGCGCACAGCCCGTTCGGGCGTGATGGGGCTTCGACTGAGAGATACGAGAAGCTTGACCCAGAGATCGTTGAGAGGCTTCTTGATTCCTGAGAGGAGAGAGACAATGCGTTGGTGGCTCCAAGATTCCGCTCCAAGTTGTATGTTGAGACCTCTGTGATTAGTGGTCCTTTGTCGCGTGATTCGAGGATATCTCTTATTTCATCTGCCTTCTGGGATGGAGTCAGGGCTGGAGAGTTGGAGGCACATGTATCTTCCTATGTTCTCTTGGAGATCGGCGAAACTGCGGATGGAGCCAGAAGAGACAAGCTGTTGGATATTGCGTCCTTTTGCGTTTTGGATGCGCCAAGTGGTTCAGTTGTTGAGGCGTTGGCTCGTGAGTATGTCAGGAAAGGACTGGTTCCTGAAAGGTACATTTTTGACGCTTATCACATGGCGTCGGCGTCGTTGGGTGGGTTTGAGGCCTTGGTTACTTGGAACTTTGAACACATACTCAGGGAGAGAACCGAGAGGTTGCTGGAAAGAACTAATAGGGAGAAGAACGTTCATGTTCCTAGGTTGAGAAGTCCTGAGGTTTATGTATGGTGACGAAGGCTGAATTGGAGAAGTTGAGAATTGATGTTCTCGATGAGCTTCACGAGATCAGGACAAGGCAAGTTGGAATGTCGTCGGAAGAGATAGAGAAAGCGGCTTCTGAGATTAGGAAGCAAATACAGGCTAGACGGAAGAAGTAGACTACTTTGTATGTTTTCTATGGAAACGCTCAGGGCGGCCGGCCGTAGTGCTTGAACTTCCGGTTTACGTCAATGAAACCGAGCTCCTTTCCCGCTGCTGGACAGCATATAAATATCCCTACGCTGCTGTAACGCTTAGTGCGTCAGATGTCTGAGATTGTCTATCAAGCCCCTAGGATAGCCCCTGAAGAGTACGAGAAGTACAGGGGAAGACATGTGGCCTTGTACGAGGGGAAGGTTGTAGGTGACGGGGCTACTTCTGTCGAAGCTTTGCACAAGGCGTTGAAGATGGCTCCGAACTTGAAGCCTGAGCAGTTGGCGCTCTTCTACGTTCAGGTCGCCGATGTGCTCATACTGTGAGACGCTACACTTTCAAGTATTCGGCCGAGCCATCAAGGCGAGGCATCGTTCACAGGCCTGTGGCACATGCATATTTGCAGTCGAAAGATGATACGTGGTACTTTTTCTATCCGTATGTCGACTCGGGCGGATACTTCACTATTCGCTAGGAGCGATGCCTCTCTGCTCGACTTGGACCTGTACAAGGGCGAGTACAGCCCGGTTGCGGGAATAGGAAAGGCGATGATGCCCGCATATACCCATGATGTCAAGATGAGGATCGGCGAGGCTGTTCTTGATGTCGAAGTGGCATTCGTTGACTCTGATGAGGTTCCGAGGCTTCTCGGCAGAAGAGGCGTGTTCGAGCATTTCAGGATAACCTTTGACGAAGCGAACCTACAGACAATCTTCGAACCATATGAGTAGTCCAAGTCCGGGAACGTATCTGAGAACCTGTCAGCTCCAGCCATCAAGGCTCTACATGGAGCAGTAAAATGCCTGAGCTTCTGCTCAACTTCGCTGTTCCATTCGCTATTGCTACGCCTATTCTAGGTGACAGGATTCGATATCTAGCACGTTTCTCCAAGGTGTCTTAGAGATATGCCTAGGTCTTCGCTTTCTCTTTGGCCTGCGCGAGTAACTCCTCCACGTATCGGACTCTAGGCTTCACGAGTTCCATGGTTAGCCTCGCTTCATGGAAGCCTTCAACATGGAGGAACCAGGCTTGAGTCCATTCGTCACGTATTCTGGGATCCAAAGTTTCGGAGAGCCTTTCCACGGCGTCGTGGAGTAGGGTAGCTGTCCACCTTCCGTCGGCCCGGGCTTCCTCATACTCAGGGAGGTTATTCGAGGCTGCAAGAGCCTTGACGGCCTCTTCAGCCGTCTTGTACAGTTTTTCGCTTGCCTGCACTGTGTCGCCTTTCGCAATGTATCCTCTCGCCTCTTCGAGCATCCGTGCGCTGAGTGACAGGTGTTCCTTCATGTTCATGGCTGGATTACTTCTTGGAAGCCTTCTATTTATGCCTTTGACCGCGATTCTTTTCTTCCTTGATCCTTGCGTGGATAGGTTGGACGATGGCGACGACGCCTCCCCCAGAGCCAATAGACTTCGAGACTCCTGCCACAACTGGCTCTGAGGAGATTGCGGAAAAGCCTACCGGCGAAGGCGAGGAAGCCAAGCCTAAGACGGAGGATTGATTTTCTCGATGAGTTGCACGAGAGGTAGCATCAGGAAGCCCAAAGCCGAGAAGCCCACACCCGTTCATGGGTGGGAGCTAATCACAATGGTTCAACGTGCCTTCACGGTTCGTCTGAGGAAGGATGAGGAATCCGGCTACTATGCGGCCAGATGCGTCGAGTTGCCGAAAGCTATCAGCCAAGGCAGGACAGAGGAGGAAGCCCTCGCCAATGTGAGGGAGGCCATCGAGCTTGTCCTTGAAGAGTACGGGTCTCAAGCGAAAGAGAAGACGATTTCTCCGAACAGAGTTGATGTTGTCTGCCCGCAGAATCTCACCGTTGTGGGAACGGATCACTTAAAGGCTTCGGGCCACTCTTATTTTGCGAGCCGTTGAGTGGCGTGAACAGATGGGAATTGTTGAAGAGACGAGCCAAGATCCCTTGACGAAGTTGGAGCATGAGGTTGAGTTGCTCACGAGAGAGTTCGTATCGAACAAGAAGGAATTGGGGAAGGTTCTGTCTGCCTACGGTGCCACGAGGGCTGAAGAGATCGAAGTTAAGATGAAGAAAGGTGAGCTTGGGGAGCATCCGGCGTGTGAGGACTATCTTTCAGCTCTTCAACTGGAGATGAATCTTGAAGAGGTTAGGGAACTTCTGAAGGAGAGGTATTCCCGACTGATAGGTGTATGAGGTCCTATAAGGGGTTCATGGGAGTGCGGACAAGGTTTAGGCGATGTCAGGTTGGAGGTATGTCGGAATCAGATTGGTTGGAGAAGTATGCCGACGAGATAGCCAAGTATAAAGGGCTATGGGTAGGGGTGTCGAAGAGTGGTCTCGTTACGTACGGCGAAACCGCCAAAAAGGTGCATGATGAAGCCTCAAGGAAGACAGGGGAACCAGTAATAGTGTTTAGGGTCCCCACTAAGGACGAGGAAACACACGTGCTTCGGCTGTGCCGCGCATAGGCTTCAAATATGTTCCGATCGCAGGCAGATTCTACCCTACCATTCCAATTACTCTCATGTACGGCGCGAGGAAAATCACGACGCTAGCATTGGTTGACAGTGGAGCGACTGTGAGCGTTTTCAGATCTGAAGTTGCTGAAAGCCTTGAGCTGCCTTGGGAGCAAGGAGAGCGTGTGGTCATAACATCGGCCAATGCAAGCTTCAACGCGTACTTGCATACCCTCGAGGCTGTGATTGGTCAACTAGCGTTCGTTCTCAAGTTGGGTTTCAGCGACAGCTTGACGACAAGTTTCAACATATTGGGAAGAGAGACCTTCTTTGAAACGTTCGATATCGCCATTAGCGAGAAGAATCGAACGATAATGCTCGAGCCAACCACTAGCGAAAAGAGCCCTCAGATGAGGTAGCGGTCGCTAAGATGCAACCGGGCGTCTTGGATACTCAGGCGAAAAACGGAATCGTGAAGGTCTTCGATCCGCTCAATGTTTGAGCCTGTAGCTTTCCCTGTCCTGGAGAGGGCTGGGATGCGTCGGGTTAGAAGGCTTAGAGAGCTTGAGCCAGTTCTCTACGATCGGGAGCACTGTTTGAGAGCGGATCCGGAGCTGCCTGTGTACGAGATCTATCGGGACTGCGGCGATGAGAGTGCGAGGGCTTCTGTTCGTAGGCATGGGCTGCGATACGACGTGACTGTGATGCCTCCGCTTCTGGTTGGAGAGGAATATGTGAAGACGTTTGGCCATCACCACCTGCCGCTTGGAAGCGTAGAGGCTCATCCTGAGGTCTTCGAGGTTCTTGAGGGTGAAGCGCGGTTCCTGATTCAGAGACAGCGCGGCGTAGAAGTGACCGGTGTCTCGCTCGTGATGGCCCATGAAGGGGACAGGGTTCCGGTTCCTCCGGGTCGCGGCCACGTTATTGTAAACGCATCGTCGAGAAGATTGGTGACGGGAAACTTGATCTCGCAAAGCTGCGTTCAAATCTACGACCAATACTTGGAGAGGAGAGGTGGCGCCTTCTACGTTTTGACTAGTGAGAGGCTTGTGAAGAACCCTCGGTACCCTTCGCTGCCTGAGGTTCAAGTGCTAAACTGGAAGACCCCTACATTTCTTGAGGGCGGAACAGGGCTGGTTGACGCATTCCTGAAGGATCCGGATCGGTTCACGTTCCTAAATGAGCCCGATAGATGCGCCGAATGGAAGCTGAGTACTGGAGCTCTCCCGTAGACCAGAGACCGGCCCATAGTGAAGTGGCTGTGTGGTTGAGCTGGCTGAGAAACCTGTGCTAGATCTCGCTGTGACGATAGCGATAATGGTTCTGGAAGGGGATGTTCTAAGGGATCTCCAAGCATTGGCTGAAGGCGGAAAGGAGAAGCCGGATCTGATGGCTGATTTCATCCCAGCATTGATCAAGTCTGGAAGAGTTTAGCATGACTGGTCGGCTCCGTGCAAAGCTCGTCTTCGCGCGCGTTTACGATCTAAGATACGTACTCTTAGCCTTCATCTTCCCATTTGCGGTGCGTCTTGTGCCTGAGATTATTGCATGGCCGTACCCTCTGGGATTCGATACGCTTGGATACTACATTCCAGCTATGCGTTGGTGGATCAATCCTTTCAGCGGCCAGGCTCTCCCGACTGACGTATTGGGAATTATGAAGTCTGCTGCGCTGTTCTATGTTGTCGCAGATGCTTTCAACCGTTACCTCGTCAATGACCTGTTCTTCGCGGTGAAGGTCTTGGGGCCTCTGTTGACTGCCTTCGTTTCACTCTCGGCCTACGGGTACGGTCGCTTGTCTCTGAGATGGTGCCCCTGGAAGGCCCTTCTGGCGTCTCTTGTTGCCACACTCTACTTTATCGGGCTCAGGATCTCGTGGGAGCTTTACCGGAACATGCTCGGAGTAGTCTTCCTCTTCGCAGCTTTGGTAGCGTTGGAAGCGACGAGCGGTGCTCGGAGATGCGGTCTTGTCCCACTCTTTGCTCTGTTAACATTCATGTCTCATCAGATCACTGGTGTACTGCTTTTGGGCATTTTCTTTCTCCATGGCTTATGGCTGTTTGCTAAACGAAGATTTGAAGAACTCAGACTCCAGATCTGTTTTTTTGCTATTGCGTTAGGCTTGCTTCTCTACATGCTGTGGGTCCCACAGATCGGGAAGCCCTTTGTTCCCGTTGCTTTCACTGGCTCTCGGCCGAGCTTAGAAAGCGTAGGCTACGTGCTAGGTTTTCTCATCTACTGTTTCATCTTCCTTCTTCCTCTCGCACTGATCGGCACAAGACTTGAGCGTGGAACCAGCCTCCGCTTCTGGATAGCGTCATGCCTTCTTGTTCTAGTTCCAGTCTTGACTGGTGGGCTGAACTCAATCCCTCTTTGGTTTCGCTGGCCTCTTATGCTGGTCTATCCGTTGGCGTTCTTCTTCGCTGAGGGCTTCGAGTGCGCTATCCGATTTCGATCATGGCGCAGCCTCTCGGGTTTGGTCGTGAAGATTGGGGCGCTTAGCCTAGTGGCTCTTATCGCTGTCACATCAGTCTACTACTTAGTGGCCCCGCCGGAGCATCCTTTTCCATACTTCTCCCAACACAACCCATACCTTCGATACGTCGAGTCGTCTATGCTTCAGAACTCGATCTCGATTCAAGATGTGCCATCGCTGCTGAGCGCAATCGACGCAGCATCTCTTTTCCTAGACAATGGAACGGTTCTTGTGCTTCATGAGGCGGTATATGTTTGGGCTGTGAACCGATTAGGCACGACCACAAGAGTAATTCCAGTAAAGGAACCGGGGTACGTGTCAATGAATCCTGAGAACGCAAGCAGGTCAATTGAACAACTCAGTTACGCGAATCACAATTCTGGTCATAGAGTCTACACAATCTGGTGGTCGGACGGGAGAGGCTGGTATACGGTAGGTGAGCTTCCAGCATCATTTAGACTCGTAGAGAAGAAGGGTACATTCGGCATCTACCTCTTTGAGCCGGACTGATCTGACATCAGAATGCGCATCCTGATGGTTAATAGAGGAATCTTCCAGGTTCCGCCGGAGTCCTCGGGCGGAGGCGCTGAGAGGCACGGATACTACTTAGCAAATCATCTAGCCCAGCTGGGACATGAGGTCCACTTCGTCGCCAGGCATAGATCTGAAGCTGAGTTTCACCGATCTGTGAAGGTCCACAGTGTTCCGCCGAGACGCGCAGTAATTCCATCAAAGACATCGTTCTTCGGCAACATCCTCTCATTCCTGACTACTGTCAGAACATTGGTGAGAGAGCGCTTCCGTTTTGACCTCATCCACTGTCATGGAGCTCTCGCAGCCCTGTTGCTCTCCAGCCTTGTAGGTTGGAGAGTTCCCGTTCTCTATACGGTGCATGATTCCTCGCCTTGGATTGCCTCCTACCCGGGAGTCTTTGAAAGTGCCTTCAGGAAGATAGCTTACCTCCTTGTAGATGTGCCGTGTCTGAGAAAGGTCAAACATATAGTAGCTGTCAGCCGTCCTCTCGTAGCAGAGGCGGCGAGGCTAGGCGCACCGCGATCCAAAGTCACGCTGGTTCCCAACGGGATTCGAATACCCTCCGAACCTAGGCGAACAACCAACAACATGATTGGGACCGGGCTGTTCGTTGGCCAACTCGTCAGAAGGAAAAGAGTTGACCTAATCATATCAGCTGCAAGCAAACTTGCCGACCAAAAGATCAACTTCATCATCATAGGAGATGGACCTGAAAAGGAGTCATTAGTCAGACTCTGTGAACGCTTGGAGCTAAACGACAGGGTTGAATTTGTCGGCTATGTTGACGACAGGGCTCTGCCGAAGTACTATGAAGCGGGATCCTTCTTCATCTTTCCTTCAGTCGCCGAAAGGTTTGGTCTAGCGGTCTCGGAGGCAATGGCATACGGACTGCCCGTTCTGGCGTCGAGACTCCCTGTCTATGATGGCATTCTCTCGCATGGAGAAAACGCGCTACTATTCGAAACTGGAAGCCTGGATGAGATCGTCAAATGCATCGAGGACCTTAAATCAAACAGTGAACTATTCGCCAGACTCTCGTCGAATGCCGCATCCTTCGTGAAGCATAATCTCTCTTGGGCCGCCATCGCAAAACGCATCGTGTCAGTATACGAGGGAGTCCTCAAGCAGAAAGGGAAGCGAGCATAGATGAGATATTCCCAGGAAGCGAGGCTCACAAGAATCTCCCATGAGCTAGCTTCACACGTACCGGCGTTAGCTGCATACCTTGTAGGAAGCAGGGCTAGGGAGCATAACGTCCACCACGGCGACTACGATGTCGTGGTCGTGATGAAAGCGCCCTTGATCCCACTCTACCTTCGTGAACTGAAGAAGATTGCCACAAGGCTTGGTGCCGCCTTAGGATCGAAAGTTGAAGTGACCCCTCTCCCAACCTTTTGTCTTAGCAGGATAAGAGACAATCTCTTCCTGAGAAAGGCAAAGGAAGAAGCTAGACTCCTCTTCGGGAAGGATGTTCTGCGGGATCTCAAGGTAAACGAGCACACACCGATCTCGGATGACTGCTATAAGTCATACTTTGCTTACCTCCTAAAGGAGACGATGGAAACGCATGGAACTACCGACCCGAAAGTTCTCGCCTCTCTCATACGAAAGATCGTGACATGTCTAGAATGGCTGTCAGCACACTCCCAAGCAGAAATGTCACAGCTTCTGAGTCAATATGCGGAAGGCTTCACGAGCTTAATGTCCTCAAATAGGTTGACATGGTTCATAATAAGAGACAGAGTCGTGGACTTGTTTAGTGAGTTGCGGAGACCTCTCGCTGACGGTAACCCAACGGACCTGCAATCGAAAGCCAAAGCCTCCATGAAGAAAGCGAAACGCAACAGCATCCTGAAGAACCTTGAGCACGCTATCCTACTGCTACTGCAAAGGGAAGAAATTGTGCACCCAAACCGAATTCTCTCCAGAATACTCGTCCGAGACCGCTATAGAGCAGCACTAATCCTTTTGTCAGAGGCAACATCGGAGAAGGGAATCGACAGCGCCTTGACATTCAGGGCTTACACAGCCCTGAAGGGGTGTCTCAAAGTTGATAAGGCAGCGACCCCGGAACAATTCTGGAACAACTTGAGCAGGGCTGTCCTGGATCGCTGGAATCTCGCTGAGTCTGTAATGGGGATCTGAGGAACCTAGACGACTTGACCAGGATTCTATCCATTCTCGTTGACTCACTACGTTACGACCATGTAAACGAGAAAGATACCCCGTTCCTACATGAGCTCAGTCAAAGGGGCGTCAAGGTGCCGTTGAAGCCCATACTTGGCTACAGCGATTCGATACTAGCAACGATCCTCACTGGTAAATATCCAGACAAACATGGTTATTGGATGTCATACCGATACTCGCCGGAGTCATCACCTTTCAAGGCACTAAGAGCGCTCAGATTCATCGACCTCATCCCCAGCGACCTGATACGGCGCGGCATCAAGTTTATCCTGTCATCTACCCTGTGCAGAATACTGGCTAAAACGGCCGGTTATGCTAAACTTGATCTGCACAATATACCTTTCTCGATAGTGGACAGATTTGACGCTACGCTTCGGAAATCAATGCTGACTGAAAAACCCTTCTCTGAGTGTCAAACCCTATTCGATGTTCTTAGAGAATCCGGAATCAGATTTGCATATTTTGACTCTACAGGTTTGAAGGGGAAGTTGCTGAAGAAGATTGGAAAGATGGATCCTGAGACCAGGTTCGTGTTTGTTTACCTACACTACATAGATCAAGCTTCTCACTGGTTCGGCCTAGGCTCGCGTAAGTTCACAAGGTCGCTTAGATCGGTTAACGTGCTTGTGTATCATATTGTGCAGCTGGTGACAGGAGTATTTGGTGAGGAACCTATCATCATGGTCTTTTCGGACCATGGGATGGCGGAAGAGGAGCGTCGAATCGATTTGAGCCACCTCATGAGGCTCCGTGGCTTCGGTGACGAGTTCATATTTGTCTTGGACGCTACGATGGTAAGAGCCTGGTATTCAAATGACAAAGCACGCGAACGATTCAGGCGGGCTATCAAAGAGATCGGACATTGCATGCGACTGACAGATCAGCGCAAGAGAGAGCTTGGGATTGCATTCGAAGGCAACGGATACGGCGACGACGTATTCCTCTTTGAACCAGGATATGTGATCTTTCCCAACTTCTACTCGTATGTCCGGCCCAGGGCGATGCATGCCTACGACCCAGAGCACCCTACGCAGCAAGGGGTCTTCATCCTTCAAGGTTGTGACGCAGTCACCTTTCCCAGAGGAAGATCCGTTGATGTCGTGGACATTATGCCAACGATTCTCTCCATGTTGGCTGCGCCGGCGCGATCGACCTGCGCGTAGCCCCAGAAGACAGGTATTCATGATTCATGTAGGTGACTGAGTAGAGGGCCTTCAGCTTTGAAGATTGGATTCGTGTACTTTCATTTCTGGCCTAACGTAGGCGGCACAGAGATGAACATGTATGACTATGGTAAGGCTCTCGCGGACCTGGGCCACGAGGTGACGGTTTTCACCGCCAACGCCCTCAGATTTCGGCCAGTACACCTTCCCAACGTAGAGACAAGGGACGGAATTGCAATTCGACGGTTCCGCTTTGTGCCTTTCCCAATGAAGTTTGCTTTCATATCTCCAAGCTTAGTACGCGCTCTCTTGATGTCCAACGTAAATCTGATCCAAGTCTTCTCCCTTCTCCCCTCCTTCTTCACCCTCATCGCCATACTCACGGCAAGGCTGAGAGGCATCCCTGTTGTTCTCTATCCGCAGTTCTACCCAAGACGCTTCGACCATGATAGACGCCCATGGGTGAGGATCGCGGGGAGGATCTTTGACATAGGCGTTGCCATCCACATAGTCCGCTTAGCGCAGTACACAATCGCAGCAACGAGGTCGGAGGAGAGATTCTATAGGAGCCAAGGCGTACAGACAGTTAGAACAATCTACCAGCCAGTGCCGAGAAGAGATTATCCGAATGCCGAGACCCTCAAGGAGTTTCGCCGACGATTTGGGATAGAGATGAAAGAGCGAATCGTGCTCTTCGTTGGACGCATCGAAAGGAGGAAGGGATTGGATGTTCTTGTGAAAGCCCTCCCATCCGTGCTAAGGAAAATACGAGACACACGGGTGCTAGTTGTGGGAGAGGACTGGGGAGCCCTAAAGGAATGTTTGACCTTAGTTGACTCTTCGGGTTGTTCAGACAGGCTAACGGTGACCGGAGCCCTCGGTGACCAAGAGCTTTCCGCGGCCTACGCTCTCTGCGATTTGGTGGTCATTCCATCCTACTTTGAGGCGTACGGGCGGACAGCAGTTGAAGCATGGGCGTTTGGCAAGCCTATCGTTATTACCGATGGTGTGGCTTTAAGCGAGCTCGTCACCCCAGAGAGGGGAGTAGTCGTGAAGCGAGGCTCACCAAGGGCATTGGCGGAAGCGATTATCCAGATTCTAGGCGATCGCGAACGGGCGCGCAGACTGGGTGTATCAGGCAAGATACATATGGAATCGACCTTCTTGGAGACCGGAGAGGGCGCAAGAGTCCTCGTCGAAACATATCAAGATGCGATCAGAGTGCACAGGTCACGAGGGTCAGTAGCACTACCACCGTCCATGGAGTCCTCAGCAAGGAAACAAGTACTGAAAATCAAGGACGCTACTTACGGCCGGCCGTACGCTTTGATCCGCGATATACGCTCCACCCAGATGGACTATTGTAGACAGGTACTCATGCATTGTTTCGATTGATGCAGCTCTTCAGGCTAGATAGATTAAGTGCGAGTCATCTGCTTGCAACAGGAACCGCTTTGAGACTACTTCTCGCTCCATTCACATCTATGCCTTTTGACATGCAATGCTGGTATCTGATCGCGCGAGAACCCTTGACTATGAGTACGATGTGGATTATCCCATTGTGGGTTCTCATCCTGAAGGCATTGAACGCAGTTGCACAGTCCTTGTCCTTGGATATGACTCCGACTCCGGTCAGCTCACTTCCCCACGAAATCGACCTGTCAGCCCAAGGCGTCCAACTCGTCACTCCCTTCTCCTTCAATATACTTGTGAAGCTTCCGCTAATCGTCTCCGACTTGGCGGTTACGTTTCTGATCTACAAAGCAATTGCCGATACAAACAGCGATGCACGTTCTCTCAGAGCGGCTGTTCTGTTGTGGTACATCAACCCGTTTACGGTTGCCATCTCGAGTGGGTGGGGCATGTTCGATACTCTTCCAGCTCTATTCGTAACTCTTGCTCTTTACCTGCTCACCAAAAAACCGACCAAGAGCAACCTCGGAACTGTGAGCATCTGGATCTCGGTAGCGCTAAAACTCTATGCCTTAGCTCTCCTGCCTGCAACGTGTCTTTACATGCGGGCCAAGAAGGAGAGAGTAGCACTACGTGTCTTGCTTATATCCATCGTGAGTGCAGCTCTCCTATCGCCAGTTTCCCTTCGGGAGCACATACAATTCTTCACAAGATCGTTGCTGACAAGTTTGCTCCTCCTTCCACAGGATTCGCGACCTGACTTCAGCATGGGACTCTCTTATTGGACAATTCTGCTTCTCACACCGGTGTCAGCCTCTGTTCAGGTCATAATTATGGACATAGTCTTGGTTCTGCTAACAGGAACAGTAACTTATCGGCTTACAAGACTGAAATTCCAGGATCCGCAGACCGATCTTGCGGTGGCGTACGCTTCCTCCATAATTGTGATATACCTCAGCATACGCGGTGTCCCTCCCCAATTTTTCATCTGGTCTCTCCCGCTCTTGGCGATACTAGTCGCCAAAGGCAGGCTCGACCGGAGGCTCTTCTGGCTCTTAAGCATTATTGGGTGCCTTTTCTTGCTATCAATGTTCCATATTTTCATCTATCCATTGGCTACGTACTACCCCAATGAATTAGCGTGGCTATACAGAAGTCTCAGACCAATACGCACCATCGTGGCTGGGCAAGCGCGGGTAACGCCAGGAGTAAGTCCTGGCACGATAGTTCTATGGCTCCTAGGCACATCTTTTTCGGCAATCATGGTACTCACCTTGACAGAAGTTCTCTTTATGTCGCGCGTGGGTATCATCAATTCAGTGCTTGTCAAGCCGCTCGTTCGAAGCGTGACAAGGGGACGCAGCATTGTGGCTTCGCATTCGGGCCCTCATCAATCGCGCTAAGGTCAACCGCCAGCGTACACAGGATCTATCGGTTTCAATTTTGTTTTCGGATGTGTATGAGCGCTAAGTAGGCCGTTTCAAATGAGAAGAATAGCGATAACGGTCAATAAGTTTCCCCCTTTCTTAAGAGAGAATCCCGGAGCCGTGTTCATTCTGCTTTTCATTCTGTCGTTGATTGCGGCCGCAGCAATCTACCCCTACGACAGACATTTTGCGGAAGAATTGGGTCCCTACGCCTTCTATTTCCTAGTCGTCGGAGTTGTCCTACAGGTGATCGCGATCGCCAGGCAAAGGAACAAAGACAAACCCCAAATCCAATGACTACTAGTAGCGCATATGCAGCGTATGAGAGAATCCATACGAAAGAAAGTGCTTCTTGCCGAACCGTTCATATTCCTTTGATGGAAAACGTTATACGGTTTGGCTGTAAATTTGATTCCGGTAGTCTCTGAATATGACTGTCATGTCTAGAAAGATCTCTCTTGCTGAGCCCGTCTTCGATGAGGAGGCAAACCAGGCTGCGTTGGACGCTTTGGAGAACGACAGATACACTATGGGAGAGAATGTGTTCAAGTTCGAAGAAGAGTTCGCCAGATATGTCGGAGTAAGGTGCGCCGTATCGACAAGCTCCGGTACTGCTGCTTTACACATCGCCTTCATCGCTTTGGGATTAAAGCCCGGAGATGAAGTTGTAACTACGCCTCTTTCATTCATAGCTACTGCAAATGCGATCATTCATGCGGCAGGGGTTCCCAAGTTTGCTGATATTAGACTGAAAGACTATAATATCGATCCTGCGCTTGTCGAAAAGGCTTTGTCAGATCGGACGAGAGCCTTGCTGCCTGTGCATTTGTTCGGCCACCCTGCAGACATGAAGGCTTTGCGAGAAATCGGCGATTTGAAACGACTTTTGCTGGTTGAAGATGCATGCCAGGCTCATGGGGCCGTATTCAAAGGAAAAAAGGTTGGCAGCTTTGGAGATGTGGGATGCTTCTCTTTCTATCCTAGCAAGAATCTCTGGGTGCCAGGCGACGGTGGAATGGCTACCACAAACAATGAAGATCTTGCACGAGTGATGGCCAAGCTGAGAGATTGTGGCAGAATATCTCATTATGAACATGATATGATAGGCTACACATATAGGCTCAGTTCAGTGAATGCTGCCGTAGGTAGAGTTCACCTTCGAAGATTGGATGAATGGAATAGCAGAAGAGCTGAGTTCGCGGATAGGTACTGCGATCTGCTTCGCGACTGCGATGAGATTCATCTGCCACCAAGAGGTAGCTCGGAGATTCAACCGGTATTCCATCAATTCGTCCTCTTAGCCAAACAGAGGGATGGCCTAAAAAAATGGCTTGAGACCCATAGCATCCAATGTGGTATTCACTATCCTATTCCTATACATCTGCAACCAGTGTATAGAAAGCTTTACGGCTACAGCGGTGGAGAGTATCCTTTGAGTGAAGAGTTCTCAAGGGATTGTCTAAGCATTCCGATCCATCCCTTCCTGACTGTCGATGACATCAGATACACGTGTGAACAGATTGAAGCCTTCTATAATAAGATGAGAGGATAGCGCCGGCCGGCCGTTGACGTAAGCACACCTCGTATTACCATTGCGCGAGAGCATAGAGTGTTGCCTAAGGTATCGTTTTTGTTACCCACGTATAACGAAATGGATAATATAGCCGCAGCTGTTCAAAGTCTGTTGAGGGAGGTCGAAGCTTCTGGAATCCGGAGCTATGAAATATTAGTTGTGGATGATGGCTCAACGGATGGAACTAGGGCGGAAGCTTTAAGGATTGCAGATGGAAACCGCATCAAGGTTCTTGGGTACTCGGGTAACATGGGGAAGGGGTACGCCACCAAATACGGTGTTAACAAAGCAAGTGGCAGCATCATAGTCTTTTTGGATAGCGACCTAGAGATCGATTCCCGTCTATTGCCTACATATATCAACGCTTTGCAGCATTTCGATTTGGTCATAGCTTCGAAGAGACATCCAAAATCTAGGGTTGAAGCACCGATTCTGAGGAGATTCCTCAGCTACGGCTTCCACATTTTGGCAAAGCTTTTGACAGGAGTAACAGTTTCCGATACGCAATCTGGATTGAAGGCGGCGAGGACCGAGGTTTTGAAAAGAATATTCAGTCTCTTGTTAGTAAAGAAATATGCCTTCGATCTGGAATTGCTAGTTGTGGCTCAGCTGCTTGACTGCAGAATTCAGGAGCTTCCAGTGGAAATAAAGCTCGGAAGCCAATTTGGGCTGAGGGAGATGGTGCGTATGTTCGTAGATACTTTGGGCATAGCATATAGGCTTAGAATCAATGGCTGGTATCTCGCAAACCTGCGAAGTGAACGACCCCGTTACAAAGCGATAATAAGATGGTAGGTCCCTCCCTCCCATCCGCTAGAGGCGTACACTAAGGTTGATAAACCATGGCAAGAAATAGGTAGCGGCAGTGCTCAACGCCTTAACAATAGATCTAGAGCCATGGACGTGCGTCTATGGCGAGGTGCTTCCGGAAAAGCACCGAGTCGAAAAGAGCCTCGTAGAGGGTACCCTTCAAATACTAGATATTCTTGAGGATTGTGAGGTCGTAACCACATTTTTTTGTTTAGGAATAATTCACGATTGGTTTCCTTTTCTTTTGGATGAAATAAGATCGAGAGGCCACGAGATAGCTTTTCATGGTCACTCCCACACGCGACTTCCTGATTGCTCTCTCCGGCGGGAAATCCAGAAGTCTAGCACTCTAATAGAGAAATACGAAGTGCTAGGTTTTCGTGCTCCTGAAATGACCATAACTTCGGAGGACATGAGTGTATTAGATTCCGCCGGATTTCTTTATGACTCCTCTACATATGGGTCCTTCAACACACGAATTGGAGGCATCGTAGAAGTGCCAGTGTCTACGTATCCAGTTAGACGGAGAGTTCAAGCCTTTCCCAAAACCCTTAGTCATGCGCTTAGAGAATTTGAGGTTCCAGTAGGTTCCGGTCTATTTGTGGCCTTATTGAGCACAAGATTGCTTGACAGTGTTATCAAGAAGATTAATCGGGGAGGGCTACCCGCAGTTCTATTCATCCATCCTTGGCAGCTGACAGGGTTGCCGAAGATAGAAATAGAACAATTGATTAGACATCCGTCAAAGGCCCTCTATCTCACAAAGATCACAGAAAAGAAATTGAGATTCGTTTTGAAGATGAACGAGTTCGTCCCAGTCCGGGAGCTAGTAAAAGAGCGAAAGGATAATGAAAAGATCGACATCCTTCAAAAGAGTGAGGAAACAACGAAAGGTTGAAGATCCATATCAAACCTATCGCGGACAGAGTCCTTTGGAACCAATTTGTCATTGGTAACTCACATTCTAAAGTGTTCCATACGTGGGAGTGGGGAGATTTATCTGAATGCTATGGGCATTCGAGATACTACGTTGCCGCCGTTGATAATAACAGAATCGTAGGGGTCCTTCCTCTCGTCCACGTACAAAGCTTTTTTTTCGGGAGCCACTTGGTTTCGATGCCATTCTGTGAATACGGTTTTCCCATTGCTGAGGAAAACATTCATTTTTCGACGATTGTTAACGCCCTTTTGGAGGAAGGAAAAAGAATAGCGGCAGATATCCGCGCAGATCTCATTGAACTACGTGGGTGCGGGCAAGGAATTTGTGAAGCGTTATCTGCCGGTTTCAGAAAAAATGAGGGGTTCCTCACGTTTGAGCTGAACCTAAAGGAAGGGGAGAAAAGGATTTGGAGTCAATTCGATAAACGCAAACGTAATGGGATCAGGAAGGCGGCAAAGTTAGGGGTGAGATGGAGACAAATGGAGGATGAGGACGATCTGGAAGATTACTATGCCCTTTTTCTTAGAACGATGACAGAGCATGGAACACCACCACATTCGTTCAGATTCTTTGAGAGGATGTGGGATGCCTTGGCGCGTCAGGGATGGATGAAGGCATATATTGCATACCTTGATAATACTCCGATCAATGGCATTATCTTCTTTCCCTTTAACAAAAATATCCTGTATTGGTCTGCGGTTTCGGATCTTGAACATAGAGACCTGTGTGCAGGCGACTTGTTGTTGTGGGAAGCCATAAGATGGGGCATAAAGAACGGGTTCGAGGTTTTCGATTTGGGCAGAACAAGGAAAGGCAGTGGTGTCTACCTCTACAAGAAAGGGTTTAACGCGGAGGAAAAGGGATTAACCGATCTTCTCCTATCTAGAAAAAAGAAGCGTCTTCCCGATCCCAGTAGGCCAGGGTACAGAGCATTAGAAAGGATCTGGAGGATGATGCCCATTTCAATCTCGAAGAGACTGGGGCCGAGGATAAGAAAAAAGATCACTCTTTGACCTATTGTCGGAAGTGAAAAAGTAATAGTGATACCAAGGGCAGCGGCAACTGTTCGAAACAGAGAGATCCCCTCCTTACTTAAGGAGTTCTTGAGAAGTGGAATTGGCAGGAATGAAACACGAGAACGAAATGTGTCAGAGCTTGAGAGGGAGCTGGCAGTTTTCCTCAAGATCAAACGGGTTCTCACCTTTGATTCGGGCAGGACGTCTCTTTTTATGGCTCTTCAGGCACTGGACTTAGATAGAGGGGATGAAGTAATTGTGCCGGCTTATACATGCGGGATCGTCTTCGAGGCTGTATTGAGGGCGGGGCTGACGCCTGTACTTGTCGATGTGAACCCTGAAACTTTCAACATCGACCCAGCTCTTGTTCCTAGATCCATAACACCGAAGACTAGAGGAATAATCGCCGTGCATCTATTTGGAAGAGCATGCCAGATGGACGAAATAATGGAAATTGCAAATGAACAAGATCTATATGTAATTGAGGACGTAGCCCAAGCTTTGGGGTCAGAGCATAAAGGGGAAAAAGTAGGCTCATTCGGAGACATGACTGTCTTGAGTTTTGGATCTGGCAATAAGAGCTTGTCGGCAGGTGGGGGAGGAGCCGTGGCGGTGAAAAACAATGTGCTTTTGAAGGAATTGAGCAAGCTCCACCACATGTTGCCGGAAAGCGGATTGATTGGAGATCTCTTGGTATTGCAGAGGATCCTAGCCATGTGCATGATTTCCAAGCCCGACCTCTATCCTCTTATGGAGCCTATTGTCGAGAGGAACATGGAGAAGGAGGACATACACATTTTGACGAATTGCTTGAGACTCTTTGACGGGAAAAGACATCTCTATCGGACTATGGGATTTGCAAAGATATCCGGGTTAGCGGCCACGATAGCAAAGATCCAGCTCTCTCAGATTGATCAACTAAACAGGAAAAGGGTGGCCAACGCAGTTCGTCTCACACAATTCCTTGAAAAAAAGGCAACAACAGCTTTTCAGTTACCATCAATGCCTGAAGACGGTAGCAACACCTTCACTCGCTATCCAGTCATTGTCAGGAAAGAAACCGCGAGGACGATGACAGCGAAGTTGAAGAAGCGAGGCGTCGATGCAGACAGGGTATACTATCGATTTATGCCCATTCTAAACCACTTGGACTGTAGGCATATTCAGGCGGAAAGGCTATATGGTGGTTTGATTTGTCTGCCAAATTATCCTACTCTCGGCGAGAAGGACCTGTTCAAGATTTCGGTTGCGTTTCGTAACGCGCTCTAGTTTGATATAGAGATACGAGTCCACAAGGTGGGTGGCAACATGGTTCCGACGGTTTCAGTGATAATTGCCGCTAAGGATATCGACGATAACCTTAGGCAGTGCATAAATGAGTGCGCGGGACTGGACTATCCCGATTTTGAAATTCTCGTCTTGCTTGACTGCGAAACAACAGCTAGATTCCCAAAAACAAAAGTTATCGTCACTGGTCCCGTACCGCCGTCGCACAAGAGGAACATCGGTGCAGAGCATGCAACGGGGGAGCTCCTTGCTTTCATCGATGCCGATGCCTACCCGTCAAGAAATTGGTTGCAGGAGGCGGCAAAGAATTTTGAAAGAAAGCAGGTCAGCGCGGTTGGGGGGCCTGCAGTCACGCCAAGTAGCGATACTCTATGGCAAAAAGCCAGCGGATTTGTGTACTCGTCTTTTCTAGTGGGGGGACCCTATAAACACAGGTACACACCGGTTGAAAAAAAAGAAATCAACGATTGCCAAACCTGCAATCTTATTATCCGTAAGCAAGTTTTTCAGGAGTTAGGCGGGTTTGAGGCGGATTTTTGGCCAGGGGAGGACACTGAGCTAGGTTTGAAGCTAAGAAAGGTCGTTTATGACCCGGCAGTCCTGGTATATCATCATAGAAGAAGCCTGTTCGTCCCGCACTTGAAACAAATCTGGGGTTACGCCACAACTCCTTTCATCCTAACCGGTAGGAAGAGCCTGTTGAAAATCCTTCATTTTGCTCCTGTAATATTGGTTTCGGGAATAACTATAAGCATAGCTCTACTCTTGATGGGCTATGTGAAATCAATCCTCATATCTGCTGCTTCTATTTACCTTGCGTTGGCACTGGTTTCTAGCGTTTACTCCTGCGGAAAGTCGAATTTAAAGGCGGTGCCGCTGGTTTTCATGGGCATCATACTGACCCACGTTACATACGGAATTGGTGTTATCAAGTACGCTATAACAGCTGGATGGAAGAATGAAGGTTAGCATATCATATCCCCCGTTGGAAAGCAAGAAAGGCGTGCCTCTGTTGAGTCAAAACCGTCAGTTCCAATGGTTCAATAATCCCACCTATGTCTATCCTATGATTCCTGCTTACGCTGCAACTCTCCTGACCAATGCGGGCCATGAAGTCATCTGGGATGACGCAATAGCTGAAGAGAAAACCTACGGTCAATGGCTGGATGAGGTCGAGAAGGAAGGTTCAGAGCTCATGCTTATGGAGACAAAGACCCCAGTTGTGAAAGCGCACTGGAAAATCATAAGCAACGTGAAAGAAGTCAGCCCAGATACGAGAGTTGCCTTGGCTGGAGATCATGTGACTGCCCTGCCAGAAGAGTCATTCAAAAATAGCATGATAGATTACGTCATAACTGGTGGTGACTATGATTTTCTTCTTTTGAACTTGGTTGAGTGGATGGAAGGAAAACAGGAATTGGAACCGGGAATTTGGTATAGGAAAGGTGGAAAAATAACGAGTAATGGCGATTTTCAGACTAACCATGACCTCAATAGTCTGCCCTTCATCGATCGTGAGCTTACCAAGTGGTGGCTCTACAGTGAGAAAAACGGAAATTTCAGCAGAACCCCGGGGACTTACACAATGGTGGGCAGGGACTGCTGGTGGCACAGTTGCACTTTCTGTGCTTGGACCATCTTGTATCCCAGCTTTAGAGTGAGAAAACCTGAATCCTTGGTAGACGAGATAGGAATCCTAATAGAAAAATACGGGGTAAAAGAGATCTTTGACGACACGGGCACTTTCCCTGTGGGACATTGGAACAGAAGGTTCTGCAAACTCCTAATCGAGAGAGGTTACGCTGAGAAAGTCAAACTAGGTTGCAACATGCGCTTCGGAGCATTAGGCTTTGAGGACTATAAGCTGATGAAGAAAGCTGGTTTTAGACTGCTTCTTTATGGAGTAGAATCCGCAAATCAAAATACTTTATGCAAGATCAACAAGAACTTAACTGTGAAAAGGATAAGCGAGGAGTGCCGGTGGGCTTCTCAAACTGGCCTAGAACCGCACCTCACGATAATGGTGGGTTATCCTTGGGAAACTAGAGAAGACATGATGAGGACGACGGAGCTAGCCAAGCAACTATTCAGAAAAGGTTACGCCCGTACGCTACAGGCAACGATTGTTATTCCCTACCCAGGAACTCCTCTATTTGAAGAATGTAAGGAAAAAGACTTGCTGCTCACTGAAGACTGGGATGAATACGACATGAAGAATGCGGTGATAGAAACTCCAATGAGTCAGAAGGAACTCAAGGAAATCGTACAAACGTTGTACAAATGTTTCCTTGAACCGAGATATGTTGCCAGAAGATTGATCTCAATCAGAAGCATCGATGATCTTAAGTTCATGAAGAGAGGCATTGCCAAACTGCACGGACATTTGAAGGACTTCAGATGACGTTCCCAAACGGATTGGATTTGGATCGGGGGACATAACGTTGAAGGCAGGCGTCATAGGAGCTGGGCATTGGGGACGTAAAGTCGCGAAAGAATATGCTGCTCTAGTGAAAGAGGGACTATTGGAGTCAGTAGTCATATGCGATATCGATGATTCAAAGCTGAAGCCCTTCGCCACCGTATGCAGAACTTCCAGTGATCTCGATACCGTGCTTAATGAGGTGGATATGATTCACGTTTGTACGCCTAACTCTACTCACTATGAAGTATCCAGAAAAGCCTTGGAGATGAACCGAAACGTACTGGTTGAAAAGCCAATGGCCGCCCGCGTGGACCATGCGTTCGATCTTGCAGAGCTTTCTATGAAAAAAGGAGTAGTGCTCCAAGTGGGACACATTTTTCGTTTCGCTGATATAGTGAGGAAAATAAGACAGCTATATGCAGAGGGGGAGTTTGGAGAACCATACTATTTCAACCTGGAATGGACACACTTAATGGAGCCGATAACCGACGTAGACGTCATATATGATTTACTTCCGCATCCTCTAGATATTGTGCATTTTGTAACAGGTAAATGGCCTCATAGCCTGAACGGGATAGGAAAAGCCTTTAGGAGGAGCAAGTTGCCGGAAGCTGCATTTATCGAAGCAAGATATCATGGGTTCTTTGCTAACTTTCATTTGAGCTGGGTATTTCCTGTGAGGATGAGGAAACTAGAGATAGTCGGATCTAGGAAAAGTGTAGTTGCCGACTGCGTCGAACAGACAGCCAGGATTTACGAAGGAAATGAAGTTCAGGATATCAGCGTGAACCCGAATAACACGATCAGAGCCCAGATTCTGAATTTCATAAAATCTATAAGAACGGGAGAAAGCGACTACAATTCGTCTATCATAGGAGCTAGAAGCGTTGAGATCATCGGGCAGGCAGTGGGAAACGTTACAGTAGTGATAAATGATAAAAGGGTTGCACGTGATTGATTTGGAAAGAGGATGGGCGTGGCCAATCAACAAAACGCACCCGATCTTACCTGAAGACCGAAATTCGAGGAACCAATTGGTCTCCGTGGTAGTTACAACAAGAAACGAAGAAGAACATATCGAAAATTGTCTCAAGTCTGTTAAGAGGCAAACATATCCGGAGAAGAGAATTGAGATAATCCTCATCGATAACAAGTCCTGCGACAGAACAGTAGAAATTGCCAGAAAGTTCACAAGTAACATCGCTAAGACGGGCCCTGAGCGCTCTTCGCAGAGAAATCTTGGAGCTTATGAGGCTAAGGGGAAATACTTGCTCTTTCTGGATGCTGATATGATTCTATCTGATAATGTGATATGGGAATGTGTCGATAAATGCGAATCAGAGGGGTACATCGCATTATACGTTCCTGAAAGAATCATTGGCAGAGGATTCTGGGTAAAGGCGAGAGATTTCGAGCGGAGCTTTTACAACTCCACGTGTATTGATGCTGTTAGGTTTATTGTTCGAACCATGTTTCTGAAAATAGGGGGGTTTGACGAATCATTGACCGGTCCTGAGGATTGGGATCTTGACCGAAGGAAAGGGGCGGGGGAAGATAGGCATAACAAGTTCTCCACTGTATCATGACGAGGGACAGTTCAGTGCGAGAAAGTATTTGCAGAAGAAGCGGTATTATTCCAAAGCAGAATGTGTATACACTAAGAAATGGGGCAGAGATGATCTCATAATAAGGAAGCAACTGGGCCTTATTACCGGTTATTTCGCGTCTTTGTCGAAAACGGGAAATGGAAGATGCTGATGAAAAACCCAGTGCTGGCAATAAAGATGTACCTCTTAAGATTCATTGTTGGCCTGGCTTATGTGGTGTGAAGGGAATGAAGCTCAGGATATCAGCGTGAATCCAAACAAAACAATCGGGGGTTTTCAACCAGCTTGCCCGCCCTTTTTCTTAGGTGAGTTCTGCTATTGATCATGTCCGGAAGTGTCTGTTTATGTACATTTCTGATCATGAAATCAGAGCTGCGGGAACAACATTCCGTATCAAGAGCGAAGATCATAAACCCCTACACAAACCCCTTGCTCAGTCACAGACATAGGCAGAATCATGAAAAAGCTGATTGAAAACCCCAATCGGGAGAGGAGATTCTGAATTTCATAAGATCCATTGGAACTGGAGAAACCGAGTACAATTCCTCCATTATAGGAGCTAGGAGCATTGAGACTGCAAGGCTATCAGCATGAAACGGCCGGCCCGTTTAGAGGAGATGGCGAGGATTCTGACCGGCGCCGGATATCTGGTTCAGGCTCCGGTCTGACGAAGACAAAACTCTTCGCATGGCAACCTCAGAGTAGTCAACGATAGAGTTTTAACAGACAGTGAGGAGGGCTCGGCTTTTCCGAAGTACACGTGTCAAGGTCAGAGGACTGTACATCGGAGGAAAGAGACGAGAAAACGGCTACGGCCGGCACGCTCTCTATCGGAAGGCGTGGACCGAATCCAGATAGAAGGGTACGAGATTCTGGGGTGGCTGTTGGGTGTGTTTGTTGAGCATTAATCGAACGTTGCTATTACCAAGATGGTCCGGGTAGGCCCCTACGTAGGCCGTTAGACTTATCTGATGTGTGTGCCACTGAACTAAGCAATGAGGAGGAGAAAAAAATGAATGAAAACGAGAAGAGGCCGAATTGGGTGATAGTGGGGGAAGGGTCTCGGATACATTCTTCAGTGCTATTTGTCTCCTATGAGAACAAAAGAGCAATTATTGGCAAACGAGTGATAATCGACTCTGGTGCTGTAATCTATGGTGGAGTGGAGATAGGAAATGACAGTATTATTGGACATAACAGTGTCATTAGATTCAATACAAAGATAGGTGTACACTCGACAGTAGCTAACCTTTGCATGTTGGAAGGGAACACTGTGGTAGGAGACCATACCCTAATTCACTCCAACAATCATATCGGGCAAAAGACAGAGATAGGAAACTATGTCTTCATGGCTCCACTATGCGTAACTACAAACGACCCAGAACTACGCTATTATAGAAAAGGCTACTCTCGATCGGGAGAACACTGGAAACTCTTAGCTGGGCCTGTTATCAGAGATGGAGCAAGAATAGCCGTAGGTGTTATCATATTCCCAGGTGTTACCATAGGGAAACAATCAATACTTGGTGCTGGTGCAGTAGTCACCAAAGATGTCCCTGAGTATGCGATAGTCCACGGGGTACCCGCTCAAATAAAGGGATATGTTGACCCGAAAGACGATATCATAGTAGAATGCAACGAGGATCATTCATGATAGCAGCAATCACAGAAACGGCCGGCCGCCGTAGTCGTAAGATTGCTTTAGGTCATCTCGAGGCAGTTGCGGTTACAGTTACACCTAGCCGCACAACAGGCCATTCATGTATACTTCCCTAAACTACAGGAACAGACAGTTGTCGGACGGATCATGAACACGTTAAAGCTCATATCTTTTTCAGGTCCTGATGGTGTGGGGAAGACTACACACATCAACTTGCTACTGGACGAACTCAGAAAAGATGGGGAATCGGTAGAGTATATTCACATGTTTAGCAAACGAGGAAGTCTTCTCAACCGGGTCATATATTCACATAGAGTCTTCTCACGCGCGAACGCCAATAGCCGCGAGCACAGCCAACTCGCAAGCTACCGGAGAATTCCCATGCTCTTACTGAAATTGTCGTTGACAATTCTGGATTCTTGGTTTACATATTGCTACATAAAGCTGAAGTACAAGCACAGAACCATAATTTGCGACAGGTATTTTTATGATAACATCGTGTATATAGCAGCTTCTGAAGAGAAGTTGGCGCATGTGGTGCTTCACTTTTCATCACTAATACCTAAGCCGGATGTCGCGATATTGCTATACGCAGGACCAGAGGTTCTTTGTGGACGGAAGAGTGGCCAGAACTTTGACTCGCTGCGACAAGTAGACAGCATATTCAAGAGTCTAGCTGCGAGGGAAAAGCTTGTTACCCTTTCTACTGAAACAGAAGTAGGGACACTGCATAACACGGTGAGAAACATTGTCCAACGGAATAGTTAGTTAGTTTGAGGCTCAGACACCTCAGGAAGCTTACCAAGAGCACATTGAATTGATGTCGAGGATGATCGAGAAACTAAGGTCTCTTGCTTATCATGTATACTGCTTGTGGCCTTTTTCGCCGATGAGAGGTGTTATTCTGCGCGTGTTGACTAGGAATTTCGAGAGCTTTCTTGATGTGGGATGTGGCAAAGGACCGTTATCGCTACTGCTTAGGTATCACGGAATCAATGTACAATCTTCGGTCGGTGTTGATCTATTTCGCAACTACTTGTACACATGCAAAGCTGGTAAGTTGTATGATGAGCTTGTGTTAGCTGACGCAGCACACCTACCTTTTAAACCCCGGAGTTTCGATATTGTTTTTCTTGGCGATACTATTGAGCACCTTAACAAGGATGATGGCGGAAAGTTGCTTCTCGATGCGGAGTACATTGCGAGGAAGCAGGTATTAGTCTCAACACCTGTTGGTTTCAGGAAGTCTCTCCGTAAAGGAAGACGTGGTCAAGATAGCGTGGAAGCCTTACTGATGAAACACAAGTCTAGCTGGTTACCGCAGGAATTCCGAGTGCGAAATTATGCTGTACGTGGAGACGTAATGGGTGTGCCTTTTCTGCGGCAATCACTGGGCTATTACCTCTCCGCTATTCTACCTATGACCTATTTTCTGCCGGAGATATCTTATCATATGGTTTGCGTCAAGAACATAGAAGAAGCCAGATGTTGATACAACACTACTAATATGCTTGGATGCCGCTTTTTCCTGAAGGTGTAACAAGCTGGTGTGTCTATAGATGCAAATCGGACCGATACGTCGCATCGGACTCGCGCTAGACAGGATTGCCGGCTCCTTCGCCAAGTTAGAAGAAGTAATTCCTCTTTTGTTTATTGCGTTGTCCGCCTTAGCTATGGCTAATATCCACAAAGGGTATCTTTACTCAATGTGGGATAGCCCCGTCCCTGCGCTTAGCCCTGAACTCTTGCTGGGGAAAGCACACTATATCTGGGATTGGTGGTTTGTCGGTGGTAGAGCTTATAGTCACGCGTTCTATTTTCCATATTTTCTAGCAGTTTGGTTGTTGAACTTAGTTTTTCCGGTAGGGATCGCTAACACCGCGGTATACTATATGCTGTTTGCTTTCAGCGGCATTTCGATGTATCTATTCACGTCAAACGCTAGTTTTGAAGGGGGCGCAAATCTGAAAAGAAATACTGCCTTACTAGCGTCGCTCGCTTATATGTTCAATACCTACTGGATTTTTCGAGTAGCTGCTGGAGTCTCTCTTTCCTATATTATGGCATTCTTGCCTTTGCTTCTTCTTCTTCTCAAACGATCTCTCTGCTCCCGCACCAAATTGGAGGCCGCCAGATACCTATTGGCGTCTTCACTTGTTACCGTAGCCATGAGTCCAGGATTTGGCCCGCACTTGGTCTTTGCCTTTTTCCTTGCAATCGAATACTTGTTCTTTTTTTCTCTTCTAGAAAGGAAGCTGAGGCCATTCGTGTTCACGGTCGCTTTGTTTGCAATGTGTATGTTTTCTGCTAATCTGTGGTGGATAACACCTCAGCTTTTCGGTCGATATTTCTTGCCGGCTATCACGAGGGGCAGCGAGTATGTCGAAGAATCATTGCAAATAATGAGAGGACATGCTTCGTATACGACCCCCCTAAATGCGCTTAGAGCTATGCCGTACGATGTGCCTACCTTGCATTACTCGATGCCGTGGACCATGCTTTATGAGACTCCACTTTTCCTGTCGATATCAATACTGGTTCCAGCGATATCTGCTTTGCCTTTGATATCGAAGCGGACTCGAAAAGATCCCGAGACCATTGTTTTTGCACTTATGTGGATCACTACGCTTCCAGTCATAATCGGTATGAACCCTCCGACCGAGCCGCTCTTCTTATGGGCCCATAGACACCTGCCATTTATGGTGCTTAGGAGACCGCCCATTTTTGTCTTTGGTCTGCATTTGGTTTATTCATACTTGTTTAGTCTTGGCGTAGCTTCTCTCTACAACTTTTTGGAAAACTTAACCAGTCAGTCTAGTCAGTCACTTTCTAAGCCTCGTAGTTTCCGGTTCAGCTTTAAGGTGAAGAAAAGCGTTAACTCGGTGATTCTAATAGCTATTATTGTCTCCGTTATCGTGATGTACCCATTCCCTCTCTGGCTGGGGCTTGACTACCGGATAGAATTGAGAGGTCGGCCAGTCTCAGCGTTAACAACAATTCCTATTTATGTGCATAATCTCGTAGACTACTTGAATGCTCAGCCTGATGACTATGGCGTACTCGTTCTACCTTTGGCATCGAATCTTAATGCGTATGCTTGGGATAGAGGTTATTTCGGTTGGTCTCCATACTACCTGATGCTCGATAGGCCAGTACTATCCTTTGAACCCAACGGGCATCCTATGAGCGAACTATACGAGTCCTTGGCCTCTTTCAAATTCTATTTGCCTAACGACTTGGAAGAAACCAACCCGACGGTGATTTATGATGGTGACGCAAGGTTCTGGACGCTACGCAGAGACGGTGTTGGAAGCTATGACGGTACTCTAGCCCAAGAAACAAGCATAGAGCAGAACGGAACAAGGAGTCTCAAAATTGCCATAGCTTCGGGAAGCTACAGCGAACTATACGTAGACCATTCGTATGATACGCCTAAGAATTTCTCTGATTACGATTTTATTAGCTGGTGGTGGTATGGACAGAATACCGGTACCATCATACGCTTTACTTTCAGGAGTGGTGGAAGTTTTGACAGTCGGAGCCAATATCAATTCACAGACAATTTCAACGGATGGAAAAGGTTCGCGGTTCCACTCTTAAGATTTCAGCAGGAGGCTTTGAATCCTGTAAATTGGTCTGCTGTTGATTACATCCGTATTGTGGTCATACCGAAGCAAACAACTAGTCTCTCCCTCGGTCGCATAGTCGCCGATGTGGCTAAGAGTTCTTTCAAGACAAAGAAATTCGCGGAAATATTGGCTTTGGCGAGGATGAAATATGTGATATTGACTAATGACGCGTTGCCCACACCGGGTCAACGTTATTCTTTTGACCTCTCAGTATACCAAAGCTTTCTATCTAAACAAGAGAATCTGGAACTGGTGGGGGCCTTTGGCCCTCACCTGCTCTATAGAAACCTTGAGGAGACGAAAGTTTTCTACACGCCTAGTTTCGTTATCAAAAGCAACATGTCAGACGCTTCATCCCATCTTATGAGATTGACGGAATTCCAAGATCCCTTTAAAGCTGCCATTTCTGAGGACATAACACTTGAATTCCGCCCTCCGAGAGTGACTGTTAAGAGACTTAATCCTGTGGCTTATGAAATAGATGTGTTGAATGCTAGCAGTACATACCTTCTTGTTTCTCCCTTTATCTACGACAAAAACTGGGTTGCCATAGTAGATTCACTTAAGGTGAGGCCTATCAAAGTTAACGGGCTGTTTAGTGGTTGGCTAATAGACAAGCCAGGTCGTTATGTAGTCACAATATACTATATCTTGCAAGACTATGCTGAAACAGCGCATCTTGTCTCTTACGTTGTGATCCTCATTTCAAGCCTAATGGTCGTCCTACCTTCAAAGAGAATCGAGAAAACGATTAGAGGCATACTACAGATTATTGGGCGTAGTAGTGGATCTGGCGGATCCTCCGCAGGATCCACTATTTGACATTAGAGATGGAAATTGCATGGAACAATTGAAGATAGAATTCCATAGAATAGCGGTACACGTTAGGCGCCTATCAGAGCGCATAAAGCCATTACCCTCCAACGTACTGTGCCCCGTCATTATCTTTGTTTGCAGTCTAGCTATGCCGATCCGACTAGGTTGGAACCTAGTTGCCTTTTGGGATTCCTTACTGCCCCCATTTGATCCCCAGATATGTATCGAAATGGATCTCAGCCTATGGGATTTTCACGTTTTGGGAGGTCGATCTTTTGCGTCTCCAACACAGTTTCTTTACCATGCGATGATATATGTATGTAACCTCGTTTTGCCTGTAGGTGTAGCTAATACGATTGTTTTTTGGCTGCTTTTTTTCATGTGTGGGATCTCGATGTATGTCTTCGTAATAGAGACGCTTAAACTGGACAGGAAAGAAAAGGCGCTCACTGCCTTAATAGCGTCCTTAGCCTACATGTTTAATCCCTACTGGGTTTTTCAGCTGGATACGTCCTTCCTTCTTTTGTTCATACTAGCTTTCCTGCCACTACTAATGCTCATATCGAGAGCAGCATTGATATCATTTGACACATCGATAAGAAATGTCGTTGCCTATTCAATTCTAGCTTCTGTTATAACGGTCTTAATGACGCCTGGCTTGGGTTTTTTTGAAGAAGGGCTAGTCACGGCGTTTCTTGTAGGAGCATACCTAACGCTTTTGGCCATTCAACGGCGAGAACTAAAATCGTTAATCCTCACCTTGACCCTAATCTTCACCTTCTCGCTGCTAGCTAATCTATGGTGGATCGCCCCTCAGTTTAGTCACAGTACTGTCATGTCAGCCACGGGCAGGTCGCCGGATTATCTAGAATACATCATTGGTGGTTTGCGCGACCGTCGTCCACACATGAGTTATTTCAACGTACTCCGAGGTATGAGTTACTATATACACCCGGATCCTTATGTTCAACCTCCGGAAGTCGAGATATATGGTTCTCCTCTATTCATTGCTATCTCAATACTTACATCTCTAATCGCGTCAGCGCCTCTTTTATCAAGGCGCGTGCTAAACGCGTCTGAAGCGTTAGTCTTCGCCGTCGTTGCAGTAATTTTCATACCCCTTTTCCTGACCGGATTGAATCCTCCGTTTGATTTTCTTGTACTTTGGCTAGTTTACAATGTTCCTCTCTATATTTTTGCACGCTCTTCATCACTTATGTTCATTTTGGAATTTGTATACGCATACATGTTGGGATTAGGAATCGCATCCATATATGGTTTCATGAGAAAATTCAAGAAGATAAAGCTGACCTGCTACAGCATAGTTTTGCTTCTTCTAGTTCTGACCATAGGAGTTCTTCCGTTTCCTGAATGGTTGGGCTACACTACGCAAACCTATCTCTTGAACGAAGAGGGTAGGAGACAGCCTGTCTCTCTCCGAGTACAATTACCCGCTTATGTGAGAAATCTTGTCGATTATTTGAATTACTCACCCGAGGAAGGAGGTGTATTGATTCTTCCCAGGGGCCTTAGCGTACGTGCTTATGATTGGGGTCATGGATATTTTGGATACGATGCTTACTATGTGTCTCTGAGACGACCTGTTCTAACTCACTATATGACCGCGACAATTCAAGACGATATCTACGATCTCATTAACGACTACATAGCAACGTTAGATGGCAGATGGGCTAAATTCGAATTGGGCGCTCCTAGAAATGTGTCAGTCATCATAAACAGAGGCATGTTTGAGCTAACTGCTAGTAGAAGCCGCTGGTACTCATGGTCGCAGATGGGGATATGGAACAAGAACAAACTGCATATGTTCAACAATACAGTGGTGGAGATCGCATTTGAAGTTCCAGGTTCCACATCTGCAAGAACCGATCCGCGATTAAGCTTTGCGTTGTCCAAAGTAACGCACCCAAGACCAGTCAATACAGATGATTATTTGGCCATACAGGTAAGTGTCTTGGATTCCACAATTCAATATCAAATTGTGATGTATGTAAACGGTTCCCGAACTGCATCTACAGATTGGATCAAGATTTCGACTACGGCTCCAAAATTTAGGATTATCTTTCGAGAAACCAATAGTGGTCGGCATAGTCATTTCCTGATAGACACAGGTTCAGGTTTCTCAGAAATCAGTGGTAGTCCTTGGGTACTGGATTCGACTTTCAACGATGCATATGTCAGTTACGAGATAGACACGAATGATCCGACACCGAGAACTCTGAGAAGCGGCTTGACAGTCACCTACCCTCAAGACGTAGAACTACCAGCCGATGCTTTTACTACCCATAGACAAGAGAATCATGGAGTGGATGAGCTTGCCAAGTTGTTGGCACTCTTAAACGTTAGGTACGTTGTTGTAGTTGAAGATACGCTAGGATGGGATGGCGTCTTTCAATTCAATATTCCCCACATCCATAATTTCCTATCCAAAGTCAGTAACATGAGGTTAGTCAGCAGATACGGCAAGCATGTATTATACGAAACAACAGGGAAGTTCAAAACGTTCTATCCCGTCAAGCGAACCATGTTTCTAAAGGATACACGTTTGCAGGAATCGCCTATGGATGCCATCAAACCATTATTAAGATACGAAGATCCAACAGAAGTGGCCTTTGTGAAAAGTAGTAGGGCGGTCATCTCATACGAGAGGGATCTCCCCGCAATGATTTCAAATCGAGCTGGCCTTTCATACTTTTACATACAAGTTCTTGATGCGGCAGCACCATTTCTTTTGGCTTCCAATATTCTATATCATGACGGTTGGGTTGCCGAAATAGGTGGAAGACAACTAGAGCATCTTAAGGTGAACGGAGTGTTTAACGGTTGGATTGTAGAAGAAACGGGGAGCTTCACTATTAAGATATATTACCGTCCACAGGACTATTTCGAGTTTCTGCTAAGACTCTCATTTGCGTTCGTTGCGATGGAGTGTATGGTTTTGCTGCTATTTTTTTGCACCTTCCACGGCGCACGGGAAAGGGAAACCTTGATTCAGTTATGTAACAAAGCACTGACTAAGAAGGATCAACGCGCAGAAGCAACCTTACTTCGGGGTTAAACTGTGCTCTACAACATTCATGATATTCTCTTGGTCGAGAGCGCACTTCCTGGATACATTCCTAGGTTTTTCACGCAGGAAAAAAGGGCAGTAAATGCAGGCAAGAGTTACGACTTACTAATTCGTCATCTGGAAAGCTTGCCCTCTTCTCTAGTCGAGGTAGCATCCTCCACCTATCGCGATTCTAATGAAAGTTCCATAATTTACAGCACGCGTTTCGGAGGAATACGGATCGCTTGGTCTCTTAAGGATCTTGAAGGAAAGACAACCGAAGTAAAAATTTCAAAGGGATACCATATTTGGAGCAAATTGATTGGAATACCTGTGGGAGGCATCCTTCCCCTCGAAATATACCTCAAAGTTATTCTGCATCTAAAACTCCTCTCGAAAGGCTACGCGTTTATCATAGCAGGATGCGTTATCCCTAGCAATAGTGATAGCGCAATCTTGGTAGCTGCACCCAACGCTATGGGAAAGACAAGTGTTGTAATGGAATTCGTAAGAAGACAGAAGGCCAAGCTTGTCGCCGACGATACTGTCATTGTTGATTCATCGAGGAACATGGTATTGTCTTATCCTCAACCAGTGAGGATAAGAGCCAGACTGAACTGTGATTCACTACCACTTATGAGAAAATACGTGGCGCCTGAAACTATGTTCAACATGGACTACTTGGCAAGGGCAGACACTCTTTTCTTCTTAGAGCGTGCTGTTGATAATGCTGTTGAGGAGATGTCTTATGAGGCTGCCACAGCTAGACTTACTGCAATAAACAGAAAGATTCTTTCGTATCAAAGCGAGAACACCATAATATGGTACACTGGTTCTAATCCGTCTTTTGGGTTAGCTTCGCTAGCTGACAGGGAATGGCATATTTTATCAGAGTTTCTAAGAGGTAAGAAGTTTTTTGTTATCCGATACAAAGGCCCTCCCTCTTACGCCGTAGAGCTTGTGAAAGAAGCTTTGAACGAAGGTTGAATTATGTATAGAGGCGAGTTTGTCCTCCTCCTCCATCTAGCAAGCAAGTCATACAAACAGCCCATCATAGAACGGCCGATGCTCAGTTCTCTTGACTTTGGCAAGTTGATGGAGTCAGCTGTTAGGAATAATATGCTCTGCCACGCCGCCAGAGAGCTGTTTTTGGAAGACAGAGACCTTGACTACAAGGTTGTTCTGTTACTAAAGAAAGTAATCGAGTTATGCGATAAGGAGATCGACAAGATCAAGTCGGCAGTCACAGTGTTAGAAGACTCTCTTGATGATTACGTCTCGATTAAGACTTGCAAGGCATTCCCGAGAATACCAGATGACTTAGATGTGTACGTACGAGACTTCGATAGAGCCGTAAGCCGTCTAAAATCGTCGTTGGTAGTGTTGGAATGGAACGAACAGCTTAAAGAGGCTCTATTCGGAAGTGATCAAATCGCAAAGATACACGTACATAGCAGAATAGGATGGGCTGGTGCTGTCTTTATCGATAATGAGCTGCTAAGTGTTAGGCCAAATAGGGCAGCATTTCACGGTCTAGAGGTCACCGTACCGAATAATGAAGCCGAGCTTCTAATCAACATGGCGCACATAAACTACGAAAAACTCTCTTTTGATATTACTGACTTACTCCACATCTACAGGCTTGCAGGTCAGGTGAATTGGGAGGTCGTACAAGCCCAAATCGCCAAACATCACTGGAAGAAATCGTTTGAACGTACTGCAAAGTTGCTTGATGGAATACATTGGACATTATATGCGGATGCGTCGCCTTTTGAAGATCTTATCAGAGGTTATAATGGAGAGAGGACAATAGTTTGCTCAGAGTTCCCAGTCTCTTTTCCGAGATCTCACATTGCGCACTCGTTTCTTGAACGCAGGGTTCTTACCTACATGTTGGGGAAAGTTCTACGGTCATTCTCAAAATCGATGAGAATAGTGTTGTCCGGAAGAACATACGAGGCTCAGGGCAAACCGCCGAGTGAGTCCGAAATGTATCGAAAAGGCCTGCTCGCTTAACTGAGAGAATAATAGTCTTGACAGATACTAGCGTGCGTTATTGTGTGGAGGTTGCGGTATGTGCTCTCAACAACTCGAGTTGAAAACGTGGAGAACGGAAAGATGAGAGGCTCGGGCGTTATATGGCCGCACATTTCTGTGGTGATACCAACATTCAAGCGAGAAGCGTCCCTGGTAAGGACTGTGGAATCCATTGTTGGCTCCGGGTATTCCGGCCTGGAAATTAATATAATTGATATGAGTGGTTTAGGTACCGATACTATTTGTTCATTAGATCAGATAGAGGGAAAAACTGGCGTAAAGGTAGAAATCCTGCAAGGCACTGACAACATGTATGTCTCTGGAGCAATCAATCTCGCTCTTCCTCGCACTACTGGTGAATTCATACTACTGAGCTCAGATGATGTTGTCCTAGAAAAAAATGCTATTCAGGATCTCGTAGGTGTTTTGTTAAGTCATGAGGCTGTCGGAATAGTTTCTCCGGTGTGTTGCTACCTAGAAGACAAAAGAAGGATATGGTGGGCAGGGTCTAGGTTCAATATGTGGACGGGTCGGACGCTCTTTTATGGCGTGAATCTTTCCATTCCAGATACTGAAATCTTTGATAGTGACACCTTTACAACTTTGGCACTGATAAGAAAAGAATTATTTTACGAGAAGAATTGTAGGAAACCGCTTTTCGTCGACCCAAACGAATTCCCAATGCATTATGAAGAAGTTGATTTCTCGTTCAGAGCCAAAAAAAAGGGTTGGAGGATTTGTGTAACGAAGGGTGCGAGGGCTTATCACGACATTCCTGCGCCTGACGGAGATGATTTATTGAGAGCGTTTGGTGTTCATACCTGTAGTAGAGCGTATTTTTCAGCCAGGAATAGGGTGTTGTTCCATAAAAAATATTCAGAGCTTCCCCAGTTCTTGGTTTTTGTATTCGTTTCCGGTCTTTTATTCATGCCGTATTATTCAAATCTAATTCTGCTTAAATCAAGGAGGCCACTCGGGGAGAGGAGGAAGATTCTGAAGAGTTACTTAAGAGGGTTTGTGGACGGGCTCGGTGGAAAGCCTGTGCAGCGAAGTATTGTCAAGGCTGGAGATTGCGAGGTCGTTGTCCGTGACTAAGATACGGCCGGCCGTCACTACGAAGAATGAAGAGGGAAACATTGGACACTGCTTGAGGTCGGTTCTGAGTCAGACTTATCCGCGAGAGAGATTGGAGGTAATAGTTGTAGACAACAATTCAGAGGATAGGACAAAGAAGATCACCGAGGCTTATGCCGAGCATATTCTTGATTGGCCGGCCGTACGAACTCCTCCCCAATCTGGGACTTCGCAGAACCCAAATGTTCTTGAGCTGTCAGGCCCCTTGCACAATTGACACAATTGTTTAAGATAAGATGTCTAAGATGGTGGGCACAATATGACAGGTCTGCGCGACATGTTCGTTCATCTGGGGAAGAGGGCTTTTGTCTTCAGAGGGAACCGTCGAGAATGGTTAGAGGAAACTATGCAAAAATCTGTGTTCAGGGGCAAGCCCTACTTAGAATTTGCACAACATGCGTCGTATAACAGGCTTTGGGAATTGTCAAAAGTGGTTGATCAGGTTGAACAGTTCTGTAAAGACCTAGGTTTAGAAGCAAGAAGGTGCCGCATTCTAGACCTCGGATGCGGCAATGGCAATATTACAATTCCGTTGGGCCACCTTGGATACGCTGTCACTGGGTTAGACATTGACGCGAACGTCATCGCCTCGATCGAGAAAGGGAAGAGAGACCTCGGTAACGTTCGGTTTGTCTGTTCAGATGCCTTGGAATATGTCAGAAGATATAGAGGGGACCCTTTCCATGTTGTCATATGTTCACATGTGCTCGAGCATCTGGAGAGGCCGGAAGCCCTATGTTGTGCTCTCCGCAGGATTACGTGCAAGAAAGGAATTATCATTGTGATCGTCCCGAATCCGCTAGGCTTATCCGAGTTGCTTTTTGAAAGACCCGCATTGATAAAGAGAGTTCTTGGTATCAAAAGTATACCTAGAAGGGATCATGTTCGGAGTTTCACGTTGAAACAGATAGAAACTCTTACTTCAGCCTGCGGTTTCCAGTTGAAGTCCATATCATCTATTGCATCCGTTATTTCCCCCTTCCTAGTACAATCGCGTTTTGCACTACTAGAGCTTGAACTGACACTCCCCAGATTCCTAGCGTGGAGTTGGATTGTAACAATTCAGAAGTCATGATGGAAAATTAGTCCTGCCAGTGACAAATAGATACAAGTGAAAGGCCCTATGAAGACCTCGCAGAAACAGATGAAAGACAGCGTGCGTGCCCTTGAAGTAGTTGAAGAGAGGAAACATGAAATCTCAAGCCAACCTCAGGTATCGATAGTTCTGCCCACTCGAAATGCCGCAACCACGTTGGAAGCCTGCCTAAGATCCGTCAGTTCGCAGCGTTATGAACATCTCGAAGTCATAGTCGCTGACAACTATAGTCAGGATGCTACTAGAGTCATCGCGGAGAAATATGGAGCTAGAGTGCACATATGCGGCCCTCCTCCCCCATTCAATGACTTCTTCACAGCTCCGTTGCAAAGAAAAACAGGCGGAGAACTTGCGAGAGGTGTGTTCCTGTTCTTCATAGATGCAGATATGGAGCTGGAGGCAGGTTTGATAGAGGAATGTGTAATGAAGTGCCAAAGCGCCGATGCCGTGGCAATCCCTGAGGTTTCATTTGGTCAAGGTTTCTGGACTGCTTGCAGGATTGTTGAGAGAATGTGCTACTTCGATCAGAGGATCCACGACCCGAACATTCAAGCTTGCAGGTTCATTCGAAAGACGACCTACAAATCAGTGGGCGGCTGGAAAGCAGAAGCTGGTAGCTTTGACGATTGGGACCTAACAGCGAGACTACGCCGAGGGGGGTTCGCCATTGTTAGAAGTAAGAAACGTATCTTCCACAACGAGGGTCGTCTCACGCTGAGGCGCATTGTTATGAAGCAGTATCAACAGGGCAAAGCTTCCGGAGCACTCGAATACCTTTTGACAAGCGGTGCCTCCACAGTAGCCGTCTTAGATCAAGTCACTCCATTTAGAATGCTTGTTCTCTTGAAAAAACTCTGTTTCGTGACAAAGAACCTCAGTCACACTTTAGGCATACTTGTCCTGAAGGTGATGGATGCGTTAGCTTTTGCGCTTGGTTTAATTGCCAGTAGATTTGGTAGACCTGTTCCGTCTCGATCAGGAGGCCTTGAAGCTGGGGACTAGAGGTCTAGAGAAAGTATTAGTGACTGGCGGGGCTGGTTTCATAGGTTCACATATAGCCGATCTTCTCATAGAGAATGGCTACCATGTGACAATACTTGACAATCTTGAACCTCAAGTTCATGGAACAGAAAGAAAACTCCCAGATTACATCAACAAGGATGCAGTTTTCATTTACGGCAGTGTTTTGGACCGCGAACTACTAAAGAAAACTATCCAAGAAGCAGATGCCATAATTCACCTGGCAGCCATGGTCGGTGTTGGCCAGTCGATGTATCAAATAGAACGCTACGTAAATGTCAATACCCAAGGAACAGCCAACTTACTCGATGTTCTAGTTAACACGGAAAACAACGTAAGAAAGCTCGTCGTAGCATCCTCAATGAGTATCTATGGTGAAGGGAAATATTACTGCAAAAAATGCTCCTCTAATGTGTACCCGAGACTACGCAGCGAAGCTCAACTTGAAAAAAAGCAATGGGACCACTTATGCCCGACATGCGGTTATCTACTAACGCCGCTACCAACAGATGAAGAAAAACCGTTGCATCCAACATCAACATACGCCATGACAAAGAGACATCAAGAGGAAATGTGTCTCCTGACGGGGAAAGCATATGGCATCCCAACGGTTGCGCTCAGATACTTCAACGTCTACGGCTCAAGACAAGCCCTATCAAACCCATATACCGGATGCGCGGCAATATTCACAAGCCGCATACTGAACAAGAAACCGCCCTACATTTTTGAAGATGGAAACCAAACAAGAGACTTCATCCACGTAAAGGACGTGGCCAAAGCAAACCTAAACGCCCTGAAATACGACAGCGCGGACTTCAAAGCCATAAACGTCGGTACGGGAAAGCCAACATCAATCAAAGAACTCGCTGAAACCCTAGCAAGACTCTACGATGAGTCAAACGTTCAACCATGTGTATCCGGTGAACACCGTAAGGGAGACATCCGGCATTGCTACGCAGACATACAAGGAGCATGTGAACTACTAAACTACAGGACATCCATCAGTCTCAAAGAAGGGTTAACGGAATTGACTAGCTGGGCAAAAACCCATGGGTGGGGAGCTATAGACCTCTTTGAAAGAGCCCTGAGGGAACTAAGGGAAAGACACCTGGCAGCCTAGCCGGCCGGCCAGGTTTCCGGCCGCCTTGTCAGATCTCTAAGCCTCTTTCTGCAGACAGTGGCGGGTCAAGAGTGCGGATTTCAAGGCGTTCAAATCGCTGTTCAGATACCGGCCTAAGCTGAATCTGAGAGCCTACTCTTGCATTGTCAGGCCCCTCTTGACCCCTACTCCTCATCGAGCTAGTGCTACAAGCTAAACTCCCCATAACCGAGCATCTGTATTCGAACAGAGTGAACATCTGAACAAATAAGACAACTTTATGAACAAATGCTTTGAACATTTGAACAGAAATGGTTCGCCAGATTCCGAGCGAAGTGCGCAGAAGAGTACTAGAGCTCTGGCTAGACGGTAACACCTACAGGACTATTCATGTCGAGACAGATGTGAGCGTAGGGGCAATCTCATTGATCATTGATGAAGAGAGGAAGAAAGTACCTGATATCGATGAGCTGAGCAGGCTTAGAGTAGCCCTCAAACAGGCGGGCGCGAATTTGACAGATGCTTTTAGGGGAGCAGTATTCCTCGAGAAGCTCAACTATTTGAACGTCCAGATTGACAGAATACCAGTCTGTATCAGCCTCCTCAACCAATACGGCGAGGAAGCAGGAGAGGCCCTAGAGTCGAGACGGAGGCTCAAGGAGCTAGAAGCATCTCAGGGCAAGACCTACACGCAAATTCTGGCTGAAGCTGCCGAGAAGGCGAAGCAACTACAAGACATGGCGAGAAGCGTCGAAGACCTAAGAAGAGAGGAAGAAACCATCAAGAAGTCCCTCCAAGACCTTGAGCAACTGAAAGCCCTCAACGAGAAAGTGAACCTCCACAGCCTCACGCTTCACCGTCTCGACCGATTCATCGAACAGAGCAGCAGATTGGAGGAACTGGGCTTCACCCCCAAGGTAGCGGAGATTCTGGCCTCTGAACTACCGAAGCAGGGTCTCGACCCACAGAAGGCCGCAGTTAGACTCACCGGCCTGCTGTCAGAGTACGGAAGTCTTGAAAAAGCTGTGGCCGGGCTGCAGGAGACGACTAGGCTTCAGAATGATATTGAAATGAAGAAAGTTCAGCAAGAAGACATCACGAAGCAGCTGGAGACACTAAGAGGACAGGTCAACGAGCATAAGAGCCTTGTTGAGAATCTGGAGAATATTCGTCGAAACAAAATAGTCCAGCTTGAGGAAGAGTACAGCTTGAAGCAGAAAGGACTAGAAACAGAGATCCAGAACCTTGAGAGGAACCGTGAAGCCGTTGAGAAGGCGACTCGGGAGCTGAAAGATGAGGGTGAAGCTGTGCAAGCGAGTCTAGGTGAGGCTCAAGCCGCCCTGACAAAGATCGAGGAGAAACTGGCGAAAACCAGACCTCTAGCAACGTTAAGTCTCCTCATGGAGGAGCCGGAGTCTCAATTAGACCCAAATACATTGCTCAAGGTCTCAGCGAGCGTCATCGAAGGGCTTACGGCCCACATAAAGGCAAACCCCAGTCTCACATCCAATCCCCCGGAGCTACAGCGGAAGCTCAAAGAGATTAGCAAAACCCTCGGAACGGAAATCAGACTTGCAACCAGAAAGGTTGAGTGAAAGACCAGCCAGAGTCGCTCAAGAGGCAAAGACGTTCCGGCAGGCTATCGACAGGTTCGGGCCCGGCTTCGAAAAGCTATGGTGGGTCGCCGTAAGGCGATCGGCGGCAGAAGATTTGGAGAAAGTTTCTCAAGAAGTGATGCAAAAAGTGCATGAAAAGCAGCGGGAGATAGATCAATCACCGACGCTGAGTCTCGGCAAAGAGGTTTGGGTCTACGGAATTCATACCGCCGACTCAGATGCGTACTTTCTTACGGCTAACAGTATAAAGGAGGAACATGCTTGGCGCATTCCGGCCAAAATGCGTGACATGAATCCAATCCGCCTGTCTGTCCAGGCCTTCAATGTCTTGATTCATGAGTTGAAAGCTCAAATCCTCGAAGGAAAACTGGATGAACAGCTCCACCTGACAGCAGAGCAGTTAACCTACGACAGAATGTGCATGATACCAATCTCGCAGCTTGGCTACGTTCCAACCCCGTCGCCCAACCAAACATCAGCAGAAGCTTCTTCGGCTCGTCAAGGATGATTATATACAGTTCTATGAAAGAGTGAAGCATAGGAGAGGAGACCAGAAAGCCACCATCGCAGTAGCGAACAAGATGTTGAAGATAATATGGTTCATGCTCACAAGGAAAGAACCTTACCAATCCAGGAACCCACAACTCTACGAGAGAAAACTTAACTTCCTGACTGAATAGTGGGGCGTGTTGAGGATGCTATTTGAGAAAATTCTCTATGTCGTCAACGTACTCTTTGGCCTTCAGTATGTCCTCCCTGACTTTCTCAGGCAGGTATTCCCCGTCATAGAAGCATCTCTCATGGAGATGGTGTTCTCTGGCTCCAAACCTATCTCTGAAACCTCTATCTCTGACATCGAGATCTTTGGACTCCAAACCGTCCAATGCAAGTCTTCTGTCTCTATGCGTCTTGATTCCTTCCTCACGGAAACCCTTAGCGATGAGGAGAGCGTTTGTGGCTTGCAGAACGGCGTTCCAAGCTTTCTCGGCAGCATCTCTAATCAAGACATCGGTCTTCTCTTTCTCTCCCCTTTCAAACTCAGTTAGAGCAGCGTCAATGAACTTCCTACTTTCAGAAACAAAGTGGATGACTCTTTCCTCCATAATCAATTGTCCTTCCTCAGCACAAGTATATGATCTTGGTATGAGATACATATATCCTCTAACCTAAGTCGATGCCTCATCAACCTTCATAGACTGAACCTCACACATGTCGCCTAGAATAGAGACAAGTCTTGATGCAGCCTGTCGAAAAAGAGAGAGGCGGAGTCTTCTATGTCTTGACTCGCGGGAGGTATGTAAGGAATCCACGCTATTCCTCGGTGCCTGAGCTTCTGGTGTCGAAGCGTGTTACGCCGTCCTTTCATGAAGGGGCTAGGCTTAGGCCTTTGACATAGTATTTCGCGAAGGCTATGGTTCCGATTGGGAGAAGTTGGATGCCTCTCTTGGAATACATCGTACGCTTCTTCTTGAATAGGCTCTCTCAATCCACGTCCATGTTGAAAGTCTGTGCGATGCCTAGGGCTACTGGTTAGATACGCTGTTCTCCGCTAAATGTCTTCTCTATGCCTTGGATGCGGTTCTCATTAGACGCTTCTCCTTCCCAGCGAACATCTC
>Ga0315314_1000321_pt1 | contig 59145 bp, 49 predicted proteins | sample TDP9_MG_FD_203631 | JGI IMG/M metagenome (GOLD analysis project Ga0315314, IMG submission 203631) | Freshwater sediment microbial communities from Lake Towuti, South Sulawesi, Indonesia - TDP9 | ecosystem: Environmental > Aquatic > Freshwater > Lake > Sediment | place: Indonesia: South Sulawesi...
AAAGAGTTGAGTATGGTCAAACAGATTGACGGATACTTGAAGCAACTTCGGGACCAATACAAAGAAAACCAGAGGATGATCAACTACTACACTGCGCTAGGGCAGACAGACCGCGCTAAACTCTACGAGGAAGAAAATGCGAAGATCCAACAAGTCATTGAGCAGTTGAAGAAGTGGCTAGGTGCGCTTCTCAAAGGCGAAAAGCTCCCTGAAATCAAGCTCCCTGAAATCAAACTGCCCGAAACTGATCCTCTCGCTCCAATCCTTGATGCGGTCAAGAAGCTGGCGGCGGAAGTCACAGCTTTTCCAAGTCTCTACCTCAAAGCGGATGCAACTCAAGCCCTAGATGTGATTTCTTCAGTGGTAACGGCTCTGGCTGAAATCAAAGATAAGACTGTCACGATTACGGCGACCTATCAGTCAGTTGGTGGTGGAGGTATTCCTTCATTTCAGCGTGGAGGCATCATGCCTTACACTGGTTTGGCTTTGCTTCATGCTGGGGAGCGTGTTCAGCCTTCAACCATGACAGTTCATCAGCCTGTGACCATGTACAATCAGATTAGTAGCGAAATGGATTTGGACATTGTGCAGAGACGCATTGAAACCGCTATGGTGTCAGGCTACAGGAGGCTCAAGGATATACGTTGACCTCAACAGTGCAGGTGGAAGTCGCCGGAAGCCCCGTTACGTCGTTAGGCTTCACGGTAGAGGAAAAGAAGAATACGCCCACAACTTTCGACCTTGAGCCACTTGACCCTCAGACGAATATTCTAGGTGAAGAAACTACGTTCACCCGCAACGGTATCCTACAGTTGACGGGAATAACGGAGAAGCATGAGCAGTCATTCGATCCAAGTGGTTATTCACAGTCATTATGTGGACGAGACTTTCTGCGAAAACTTGCAACACGATGTATTCAGAGGGAAATCTTCAAAAATTGCGCACCCAAAGACATCATTCATTATTTGAATAGAATTAACAAGCCTATCGCAACACCTGTGCTACTCAATTACACTTTTGACAATAATGCCTCCGTGGTAGGGTTTGTTTATGATCTTTTGAGTCAGATATTGTGGAATGGTTGGTGGCAATGGATCGTCCTTTCATCTTCTTATCGAATCAAGTTCGGCTGCTATCCTGAAACCCCCCCCATATCATTTACTCACATCAATTATGATAATGCAGTCTTTGATTCGAACATCTTTCGAATTGAATCTAAAATGTCTTTTTATATGGCGCGGTGGATGACCCGAGGCTTCGCATCTGGCGGAGTCATAATCAAATACAAAGACAGTGATAATTGGCTGATCGGTCGAATACGACATTATTTGGACTATGCAGTGGCTGTCCCCAGTTATCACACAACGGATGTCTGGATACAAATCATTCAAAGAGTCGCTGGAGTAGACTCAACCATCTTAAGCGTCTACTTGGGACGGAAAAAAGACTACAACGTAGGAAGTCCAATCAATGTAGAATATGATCTCACTTTTCAACTCTGTGGAACTTTGGTGACATATACTGTCGCATCTTCAGGCAATCTATTTGTCGGTTCTTGGTCGGGATATGGCACAGTGGATAGTTCATTAGCGGGTCAAGGGAAAACGGGGGTCTATGTGTGTATAGAGAACATCAATTCCGAAGATGCGTACTTCTCATGGGATAATTTGAAACTTATTCAGACTACTAGTGGGTCTGCTTCCGTTTCTGGCTCCGGCGGCTTCATTGCACTAACTGATCTAAAAGAAGAAACAACGTGGAATAGCGAAACAGATCAGTTGGAGGGACAATGGGTTGAAATTGATCTGGGATCACCAAAAACCATCTCTGCTTTCAAAATAATCCAAGATGTTAGTAAGTATGCGCGAAACTTCAAAATCCAATATAAGAGCGATACCAATTGGATAGATGTATTGGCAGTTTCTAACTCAACGACGCCAACCATTCTGAAATCGTTCAATCCCATATCTGCAAGATATTGGCGGGTCTATATTACTGCCGCAGCGCCTTACCATTGGGCAATTCAAGAGATTTATGTTCGAGAATGGGATGGAAATCAAGTTCTCCAAGAAGGAACCATCGATGAATACAATGGTCTGGTGACTTTTCGCGTTGACTTTGAATCTCGTCTCGCGGGCATGTATCGTTTCGCGAAGGCGCTCGGCTGGAATCTGTGGGCTGGCGCGGATGGCAAGTTGAACTTCCAAGCTAGTCGAGGCAGTGACAAGTCTGCGAGCGTAGTTTTCCAGCGAGGCAAGAACATTCTCTGCGTAGACCGTGAACATGATGCTGTGAATCCGAAGGTTGCAGGCAAAATCGTTGTTGTTGGACATGGGTTAGGAGTGCAGACGGCTACGAAGTCTCCAACGGTTCCGAATGCGGGGCTTATCGTACAGCGACTTGAACTTGAGGAAATAAACCGTGAAAGACCAGAGTCAGGTGGAGGAGGGGTTGATGCAGGCAATGTTGAAGGTACGGTAGAGAGCGAAGCAGAGGATACGGCGCAAGACTGGCAGGCAGACAAGTTCGAAGGGTATTAGTGAAATGCCTAGCATAATCACGGTTCTTGATTGTTCTATGGCGGGAATCGGAGACGTGGTGAAGATTCGCAGCGCCGCCGTGGGTTTGGGTGATATGAACCTCAAAATTGCAGTGAAGAAATGGGTTTGGAAAGGTGATGAGCAATACATACTTGATCTTCCGTTGCCTTCCGAATCCCCCTCTGACCAACTTCTTGAGATTCAATCCAAACTAACCGCATTGACTAAAACGACTCAGAATGTGAATGTGCGGGAGAATGAAGTATGACCACTTTTGTCTTAACCGTCGGCGGCATCCAGAAAAATTTCCAGTCTCTTACACATCGTCATGGTCTAGGGGAGCCAGACAATTTCGAAGCGCCTCTGAGAACCGTTGATCCTTCAATCAACTTCATGGATGAAGTCTTGATCTTGCGCGATGGTGAACCTATCTTCAATGGCTTGGTGGAGAAAAGAGGTCTAAGCGACGATTCTTCGGGCACCGACATGGTTCTTAGAGGACGCGATTACGGAGCAAAACTTAGCTACAAGACACTGATTGAAACCATATTCACCAAGACCGAGCCTGCGGATGCCATTCGCGCTTTGCTTCGACCCACAATCGAAGTCTACTCTTTCAAAGATGATTTTGAGGGAGCGGTCAGCAACTTCGAGGCGAACAGAGGTACCGCCGCATATCAATACGGAGTCTTGGATGCTCTTGACAATCAGGCTAATTATAAAATGCTCATTGTTACAACTGCAACCGGAGCCGCAAGTTGGACGAATTACATCGTGAAAGCACATGTCTGTCCTCTCAGCAACTATCTTGGCAACCGTCTGAATTGGTCGAACGTGATGTGCGGAGTCGTCGGAGGCTATACCGATGTCAATAATTTCATCTTTGCCGCGTTGGGCTACGATTCCTCAACTGGAAAGCGAATGTTCTATCTCTATAAAGTCGTAGCGGATGTTACCACCGTCTTAGCATCATGTGAGTTCGACTGGTCTTATCTCACAACTTACACAATCGCCCTGCAGCTTCGAGGAACCACTGCAACCGCCTTTATTGACGGACAGAAAAGACTTACAGGCACGATTCCTTCAGGCTTCAACACAGGCAAAGCAGGGCTTATCGCAGGAGGATCACACTGTCAATTCGACAACTTCTGGGTTTCACTCTCAGGGAAAACCGCTACTGCTTCTCTCAATTCTGCTACTGCCATCAACGCCTTAGACGGAGATTTGGAGACGAAGTGGAGTTCAGGGCAAGCGCAGGCGAACGGTCAATGGTTTAAGTTTGATTTAGGTGCAGCGAAAACGATCTGTCGAGTCACCTTCATTCAAGATGTAGCGAACTTTGCAAAGAACTACAAGATTGAATTGGCAGGGGCGGATGAGAACTATTCCCAGATCCTTTCTCGAACCTCAGATTATCGTCCCGTAATTGACTTCATCTTTACGCCCACTTCTGCGCGATACATCAAAATCACAATCACCGCCTCGAACTCAGCGCAGTGGGATATATTTGAGGTTGGGGCACATGAGGCGGACGGCGAACGGATTCTTGAGGAAGGAACAATCGACAACTTTGGCACCCCTCTCACAACGGAGATGAAACATGAGAATCGTCTGCAAGCGGCTTTTCGTATCGCGGAGGTCTGCGGAGGGGAGTTCTGGGTTGGACTGGACAAGAAGGCAAATTTCAAGGCTAACAGAGGCACCGACAAATCCGCCACAATCAAATTCGAGTACGGTAACAACATTCATTCTATTAATCGTGAGAAAAGCATTGAACCCGGCGACTTCGGCAACAACATCATTCTCTTAGGGCATGGGGAAGGAGATGACCAACTTAAAGTCGAAGCGAAAGATCAAGGCAGCATAAACGAATACGGCCAAGTAGACATGCCTATCATCGAACAGGACTTAATGGCTCTTGCCACTTTGAACCAACGCGCTCAAATCCTACTCGACTACTATAAGACGCCTTTGGATCGAATTACATTTTTCGCCAAAGAAATCTATGGTTCCTTGGCTTACGGTCCCGGCGACAAGGTGCAGGTCACACATGTGAAAGTTCAGGCAGGCGCCGCGTATTGGATCAATAGTGTGACTAGAACTTACGATGGAAATGCGGAAACAGTCAATGCGGAGCTGTCGAATAGAAAGCGTCTACCACCGAAAGAAGGCGGGGAAATCATTGCAGAATTAGACCGCGCCATCTCCAACGTTCTGAATTATCCAGCGCCGATAGCGCAGAGAAACGAGGTTCAAGAAGTCAACGGATTAAGGTCAGTCGGTTATGCGTATGCGTCATAATAGGAAGTGAAAATAGAAAATGGTGAAATTCAAGGACTATGAGTTTCCACACGTTCAGACGAAAGTAACGCAACCCAAGCGAATATTCGTGGATAAGTTAATTCCCGGCGCTGTCTGGCCGTTCAGGGATGATATTGGTGGAGCCGGTGAAGACATCATGCTGTCTGGATGGTTTGAGGGTTCGGCAGTTGAAAGACGCGCTATTCGAGATGCAATCAAAGCGTTGGCGGGTTCGTCTGGCGAACTGGATCTTGAGGATGGCGGAGATTCTTTTTCGGCGCTGCTTCTTGATCCGCAGTTTAACGAGGATGTTACCGAGGAAACATATAGTCTACAATTAGCACTAAAGGCGTACATGAAGAAAGCGTCACTGTCCGACTCAGTTGTAATCTCCGAAGCTTTGACGGGGATTCCTAGACGAGTGCAGAGCCTAAGCGACCCAGTAGGCATCACGGAATTGTTGAAGCACTATAAACGTGGACCGAACGTTGGATTCAGCACGATCGGATCACAAGACTATCCTACTGAAACGTTCGGCAAGGGGATCGGTGGATCAACCACGCCGATGACACCGAACCAAGCCTACTGCACAAAGTTCACGCTCTCAGTTCCTTGCACCGTCAAGAAGGTTGGACTGTACATTTCTTCTGGCGCTAATGGCAACGTCAGATGTGCTATCTATGACGACGATGGAACTGGCGGTCTTCCGAGTACACTACTTGCCGAAAGCGGAGCAGTTGCTTGTGTCAACGGATGGAATGATCTTACGGTTACATCTGTCTATTTAGAAGCGGGAACCTACTGGTTAGCGCATAATCTCTCGGTAACTGGCAACGTAGTCACATACGATACAGTGTCAGGATCAGGTTACTATCGTGACTGGACATTCGGGGCTTTTCCGAATCCGTTCGGTTCAGGTGCATCTTCAACGTCAGAGGTCAGTCAACGAGCGACATATGTTCGCATCAAAGGCTACATCAAGGCAACAAAATTCACCATCAGCGAACAAGTCACGGTTGACAAGATTCGATTCTACTCTCACGTAGCTGCGGGTAATGTTCGAGTAGGGATCTATGATAATGCGTCTCCGAAGAATCTGAAAGTTGAGTCGGGGTCGGTAGCCGTTGCAGTCGGTTGGAATGAGATCGACGTGACGGATACTGTGCTCTCAGCAGCATCATATCCAGCGACGTTCTTCTTGGTCTGGCAGTATAATGATGTTTCAGACGCTCCATCCTATACGGCAGGCGCTTCGGGTGACGGGTGGTTCAAAGCGCAGGCATACGGCGCGTTCCCAGCGACGATTTCAGGCGAAACGTCGAGTGCGGAAAAATGGTCTGAGGACGGAACTCAAGTGTGGATTGAGATCACTTAGGGAGGTGAGATGACTTGAAAAAAGAAAACAAATTGAAAGACCGAGGCGTGATAAAATCAAGAGTCATCGGTGAACTGATCGACGCAAAGACAAAGAAGGTAGTTCAGCGAGAAGTCACTGAGAACCTGATCACCGATGTCGGCGAGAACATGTTAGCGTACTGGACGAAAGGCGACGTAGCGACGAAGGGATATGTTACTCATGCAAGTCTCAGCGACGAGTCTGGCGCTCCGTCTGAAACCGAAACAACCGAAAGTGGAACTAATACGGGGCCACGCAAAACAGTGACCAGCGTAATCAGTGCCAGCAAAATCACTTCCACGGCGGAATGGGCGACGACTGAGGCCAACTATACGATTCGCAGGGGCTATCTATTTACGGCTGCATCTGGTGGAAATCTCTTTGCAACAACAGCATTCGGAACTCCATTCACGAAGACCATCGACTACGAATACAAACTTACCTGGGAAATAACTTACGCCTAGCCGCACTGCTTTCTAGCATCTTCACTAAGCCTAGCGTAAGCTATTTTCGTTTGAGTTCTTCAATGAACTTCATCACTTCGTCGACCTGTCTCTGCATGGCTTCAATGCGCTTCCTTGCGTCAGCAGCCTCTTCTTGGGCTAGCGGAGGCGACGAGATGACATTCAGGAATGGTTCAACGATCTGATATTGTTCGCGTCGATATTTCGGATTGAGATCATGCAGTTGCCTATACCCCAATTCGTCGATTGTGTGTCCGGCGAAGTAGTCTGCGCTTTGAGGGTTGAAGTCTCGGCTCGCAGCTGCTTGGCTCATGCTTATCGCTAGGTCCCGCAGGTTGTGCGGTCCAACACCGTATCTCTCCCAACTGCCTTTTCCCTGAGGTTTGCCTCCTGTCACCGGCGGCCGGTAGCCCAACGACGCCAAAAGCCTCGACCACATCTGATAGTATCCGCCCGGAGTCAAAGCGGTTCCTGGCTCGCGGTCATGGAACCAGATAGGTTCTTCAGGCTTCGGCCAACCTCTCCCCTCTTCGAAGTATCTCCGCAACTCTTCAATCGCATCTCCTCCAATGTAAGTGTACCATGGCTTCTCGTTCTGTTTCCGGGGCCATTTCATCTCGAGCTCAATCAGTGGGACGCCTTTCTTCACCTCATATCCAACGAAGAACCCGTAGTGCAGGTTGATGAGCATCAGTTCTTTGATACCACTGAACGACTGGAATTGCGTGAGGATCATGCTGCGCTTCCGATGGTCATTCCTCACAGCTGTCAAGGCATCTTGCAAAACCTCAGCTGTCAACTTGCAGAAGGTCGCGGGCCGGTCGCTCCGCAGCTTCAGAATAAATTCTCGATCATAGTCGTCCGGTAGCTTGCGTCTGTGAAACCGAAACCAAGACTTGAGCTTCGAGAACTCAGTCAGCTTGTAGCTCCGGCGCCCCTTCAGCTCTCGAACATAACTCTGAACAAGATCCGCAACCATGAACCTCACCTTCTCGTCGTTCGACATCGAGGTAGCTCGCTGCATCTCCAAAAGCTCCCTAGGCCCCTTACCAGCCCACTCGCAGAACTTCTCAATCGACCTGGCACTGCCGTGAAAGCCTACCCTCGTAGAAGCCCAATCTAAGACCGAAGGATCCCTGACCTTCCTCACCTTGAACCCACAGCCCCAGCGTCGCACAGCCCAACTATAAAATATCACCTATCAAAACACAAACGGTACTTCTTCCTGTATCGTTTGATCTGTATTCGAACCATGTCTGACCGTAAGCCACATTCAGGTCGCGGAGTAAATTCCTGCAGGGTTATACCGTGACGGGGGAGACGAGCATAACTGTCTCGCGGTTAATGTCTCCTACGAGGCATTGACGAAAGAAGAACGGCAACTCCTAGAACAGTCATGAGAAGGCCTACGATAATCCAGGCCAACCATTCCTGGAAGAAGATAGCAATGAATCTGACCAAACCTAAGCAGAGGAGTATTACACCAAAGACAACCAGCAGACTGCCAAGCAGCGTCATGGCAAGTCTTCTTAGGAAGCTGCGTATGATCCCGCCTACAGCTTCTATTACAGCTTCGTGCAAAGTCTCAGCAAACGACTCGTGGAGTCTTTTCAGAATACTCTCAACTATCTTCCTCACCAAGATGGATCAACCTGTAGAGGTGATGCTTAGCGCATTTAAGAGTTGTACGCAGATCTTCTTCATAGAAGCGAAACCTACATCAGCCGCTGTCAAGTGCTCACGCCTTCTTTCGTCGGCTAGCCCTTCGCGTCAAGTATGCAGAGACAATGAAGATTGTAATGAATATGAGCGAGATTATTCCGGGATTCGGCACGGCTATGAGCAATCCCTGATATATCGCGAGAGACGTGAGTCCTCCAATGAGCGCTCCGACGAATATCCCCTTCACTGCCGTTCCGAGCTCAACGTCTAAGATGTAAGCCACTAGTGCTGAAACCCACCAACCTATCAGAAAGGCGAATATGGCCAAAGCTCCTGCAACTCCAAACCGACCTGCATGCGACAGAAGGCTCTTTGAGGTGCTCGCATATTTGGATCTAATTCGATTCACATACGGCGCAACACGTGGATTTGATTCCACTATCCGAATCACTCTTAGCACAGCATAGGACATGAAGCAGTTCACCAAGATTGCAGCGGCTGTGGAGAGAGGCGGGGAAAGCCCGTTAGCGCTACCGTAGGCGATGGCGACAGGAAAGCCCAACGCTAATGTCAGTATGATGAAGACCGCTGGGACTGAGCTTATGATTCCTCCCAATATCAGCCCGAACATAAAGGCGAGCGTCAAACTCAGAAATGTCATCTGCTGAAAGAATCTCTGCAGAGTTAAGATCTCCTCGTCAAACGCTTGTTCCAACCTAGTTCTCTGCGAATGCACGTAGTCCTTTGCACGTGCGACTTCGGCGTTCGTCCTCGCGTAGATTCTCAAGAACCTCTGGTTGCGATAGATTCGAGACTTTACTTGGCTAACGTACTTTGAGATCCTGTCTGCCACATGCTCCATGATTAGTTACTGCCACCAGAGGTCCTTGTCCCGCTGTAACAATCCGGCCGTTCTGACTTTTAGCACTAGAGCGATTTCTCTCTTAAGCTTGTTAGGATCTGCGCTTCACACGCCTTTGCATCTCCCTAGTGAGCCATGTCAACCGGTTGTATGTCTTTTCAAGCCGTACGAAAAGGTGAATAGGGGGATGAACGAAGTCTCCACTGCTAAGATCGTGGTGAGGGACCACTTGAGAAGGCTTGGATCTGTCCACATACTGTTGTTAGTGGCAATTTTGAGTCTGGTAGTGGGCTCCAAGATGGTACCGACTCAAGCGGTTAGTTGGTACTATGTCACGGTGAAGACTGTTGGGCTTTACCCCAATGTCGGGGCGAGAGTGTACGCTGGTGGCTACTTGATGGGAACGATCTATGGGGAAGGAATCTTGACTTTCAACACAACCTACGGACCGACCATATCGGTTGATAGCCATGTGCCTAACGGATACCCGTACTATGGATATCCCTTCTATACGTATCCAGGGCCGCTTTGGGGACCTTATGGTCATAATGGCGTGGCGTTCTTCTGTCGGTTCAACTCTCAGAGCGCCATCGTGAACACAACTGTCACATTGACGTTTAGGTATGATCCGTTGTTCTTCCTGTACGTGAAATCTGAGCGGGGAAGGCCAGAGGGCACGGGCTGGTATCTTGCGGGAAGCTGGGCACGGGTCGCGGTTGCGACTCCGATCGAGGAAGGCGCTAACACAAGATACAGATTTGACAGATGGACCGGCGCGCAGCTACAAGACAGTGCCAACACTCCCGTGAACCTCGTCTATATGGACTCGCCGAAGATCATCGAGGCCTTGTGGGTGACGCAGTACAAGCTTACCGTCAACTCTCCTTACGGACAGGTTTCCGGAGGAGGATGGTATGATAAAGATCAAACAGCCACGTTCTCAGTGACTTCACCGGTGACGGGAGGCGAGGGAATCCGACACATGTTCAATTCCTGGACAGGAGATCACACCGGCAGTTCTACGAGCGGGACGGTGACGATGAACGCACCAAAGACGGTGACTGCAACTTGGAAAACCCAGTTTCTGCTCACAATAGATCCCAAAGATGGCCAAGTCGACAAGTCAACGCAATGGTTGGACAGTGGAACAAGCGTATCTGTGACAGCCCTGTCGCCTTCAAAGGTAGTAGAGAAGAAGTCTAGGTTGATGTTCTTGGGATGGCAGGGGACGACGACGAGTACCTTGAACACAGTCGCTTTGGTCATGGATGGCCCGAAGACTCTGACCGCCACTTGGAAGTGGCAGTACTACTTGACCGTTGAAACGAAGCACGGAACCCAAAGCGGAGAAGGCTGGTATGACGACGGTTCTACAGCAGAGTTCTCTGTTCCCTCTGAGACACCCATGGAACCGCCTTTGGACTCCCTAGGCGGAAAGTATGTCTTCAGTGGCTGGACCGGAGATTCTACCGCGACCACTCCCAAAGCCACTATCTTGATGGATGGACCACACACGGTAGTCGCATCTTGGACCAGTGACTACAGCATGGTCACAGCTTTCTTCGTCATCTTGACGGCGATCGTAGCAGCAGTTGGTGTCTTCGTTGTGTTCACGATCAGAAAGGAAAGACTTAGAGGACCGCGAGAAAAACCTCAAACTCGAACCCGAGGAAACTTACCGTCACCGAGCGCACGCCGAAGACTTACCACATAGGTGTCGAGCGCTGAACTCGTGGTGATACGAGGAAGGCCGAGGCTAAATCACTAATTGAAAGCCGCTGTGTGCCAAGAATAGTTAGCAACGGACATGCTTTCTCTGGTATTGGTCGGTGTAGTGTGAGAACTGTGTAGCTAGGGAACTACCTTGGTTCCGACAGCTTCCTTCCTCAGAGCCCTCTTTATGTTTACAGGGTCGTCTCCGGGAACAATCCAAGTAAGTATTTTTGATCTCTCGATCACCCTGAGTGCGACTGGATCGATTAGTTCGTATCCTCCTGCAGCAATGGACTTCTCAGAAAGCATCTCGAGCAGCTCTCGGATGCCTATAGTATCGAGCTTCCTAGCGTCGGGGTGTTTCTTGGGGTCCTTTGTGCAGACTCCCGGGGCGTCGGTTGTCTTAATGAATACGTCTGCGTTGATCGCTTCCGCGGCTACGGCGGCGACGGCGTCTGTTGAGTGGGCTGGCTGAAGCCCGCCCATTGCCACTATCTTTCCTGTCAAGGAATATCTTACTAGCTCCTCTATGGTTTCGGGAACCTCGGGGAAGGCATCTTCTCCAAGTGCCGAGATGAGCAACCTTGCGTTCAGGCGTGTCGCATAGATGCCGATCTGGTCGCATTGTGCCTCGTTCGCGCCTTGTCCTCTTGCGGCTACAACGTACTTCCGGGCAGTTTCTCCTCCCCCAGCGACGACGACAATCTCTAGACCTTCTCTTCGGATATCCTTCAATACCTGTGCATACGCTTTGACTCGGTTATCGTCAAGTTTGTCTCCAAACAGGAACCCGCCGATCTTGATGACAGCCTTCACTTAGTGGCTCCTCTGTTGATATTGACGGGGCAATCTACTTATATAACTGAGTTCGGGTAGCGTGTGAGGCGCCTGCTTTGCAAGCTCAGTCTCAAGATTCGGTTTCGAGATTCAAGCTGAAGCGGACGCTGGATCAATTGGCTTCCAAGGAGGGCCGTGGGACTGAGCTTATCACCCTGTATATTCCTCCTGACAGGCAGATTCACGAGGTTATAGGTCAACTTCGAGAGGAATACGGAACCGCGTCGAACATCAAGTCTAGGACCACGAGGAAGAATGTTCTCGACGCGATTGAGAAGACGATGCAACGTTTGAAGCTTTTCAAGCGTCCTCCGCCAAACGGCCTGGCGATTTTCTGTGGTGCCATTCCTCAGAACGGGCCCGGAACGGAACGGATGGAGACCTATGTCCTAGAGCCCCCGGAGCCTATCCGCGTCTACCTATATCGATGCGATAACAGGTTTCACATCGAGCCTCTGCTCGAGATCCTCAGAGAGAAGGACACCTTCGGGATCATCTTGATCGATGGGAACGACGCTCTGATTGCGACTTTGAGGGGCAGACAGGTAAGCGTCGTCAAGGAGATGACTTCAGGGATTCCTGGGAAGCATAGGGCCGGAGGGCAATCGGCGCGGAGGTTCGAGAGGCTCAGGGAAGCTGAGGTGAACCAGTACTATAAGAGAGTTGGAGGCCACACCAACGATATCCTTTCACAAGTAGATGATTTGAGGGGGCTGATCATTGGCGGACCGGGGCATTCAAAATTCGATTTCGAGGACGGAGACTACCTGAACTATGAGCTGAAGAAGAAGATCGTGGCAACTGTTGACACCACCTACGTCGGCGACAACGGAATCGATGAGGTTCTTGAAAAGGCGCCTGAGATCCTTCGTGGAGTTCGCTACTCTGAGGAGAAGAGGCTTGTGCAACGGTTTCTCTACGAAGTAGGACATGACACAGGTCTGGCCGCTTACGGTGAAAGTGAGGTTCGTAAAGCGTTGGAGGCCGGACTTGTCAGTGTCCTGCTTCTATCAGAGAAACTTGACATGACCCATGCCACCATAAAGTGTCATGTCTGCGGATCCATGGAGGATCGACTTCTGGTTCCTCACGAGATTGCCCGGCTAGAACAAGATGTGTCGTCAGCTCAGTGCAAGAAATGCAACAATGTCGCACTCAAGGTTGAGAAGAGAGATTTGCTTGAGGAATTCGCTGAGATCGGTGAGAACAAGGGAGTAAATGTCGAGATAATATCAGCTGAGACAGAGGAGGGCCAACAACTTCTCAAAGGGTTTGGCGGGATTGCAGCCGTACTGAGATACGCCAAGGCAAGTCCTGGCTGAGAACTGTGAAATCAGGTTCCTTATACAAGGGCTAAATTGGCAAGAGGAGAAGAGGGCATCATCAGCGGCCTACACGCTCAGACCTGATGTTGATAAGATGCAGTTCCTCCAACTGCAGGTATTACGGTTCATTGTCCTCTTCTTCAAAATCTTCTTATTATTCGCGCCGGCATAACCGTAGCTTCACGTTCACCCTTCATCAGTGAGGCGCCATGCTGGGCAGACGTTGGCCGAGGTTGACCAGTCTAAGGAAGTGGGCCTCACTGTCGGTGTCGCTCCTTCTGCTCTCTTCGGCTGTTCTGCCCTACTTTCTATTCCACATGAAACCGGTGTATGGGAATCAGTTTGCGGCTATGCGTCCGTCAAAATGGCCTGTCTTCGTTGGAACGAGTGGAGATATCGAGGTCAATGTGACGGTTTCAGGCTTCGCGGTGAAGATTGAGATACCCTGGGAGTTTGTACCAGTAAGCACAGAGAATGACACTTCGTTCGTCTGGTCCACGATAACAGAAGACTACTGGTACTACAATGTTACAGACGCTCGACAGCACTTCCCGTATGATCCTAATGCTCCTTGGTACGTGATTATATGGAGCTGGAACCTAACTGGGTTCACTCCGCCTCAGATAGTGCGGTTCAAGAACATGATTGCTCCGCGGTTGGCGGGATTGTATAATGTGACTCTCTATGTCTCCACATCACTTTCTCTGTCGGGCAAGCCGATCTTCGCTGCAACGCCCACCGAAGTCTTAACGATTCTTGTCTGTGGGTCAAGGGACTGGGCGACTATTTACGGATACGTTCATGATAGATTTAACGGCAAACTGATCAGAGCGAAAGGTGTGGTCTACGCCTTCAATATTGCGAGTCGAGAGAGGGAGGCTCGTGCGCTGATTAACGTTACCACAGGCTTCTTCAACTTGACTGGACTTCGACCAGGGACCTATTGGTTCGAGGCGTCAGCAGGATACTTTCCTTCGACTGGGTTTGCTTATGCATTGACAAATCAGACCCATTACGGGGCGATACCACTGTTTGAGGGGAGCAAAATGCAGGTGAACATGACCGTTGACAGAGGCGCCACTATACGAGGATCGATAAGGTATCATCTCAACGATCCGGGCAGAACCATCATTCCGTCGTTGAGCCATCCTTGGTTGGCTAGTCTGGGATATAGTATCCTGAATTGGACTGTGGAGGCGCGCGACTCGAATGGGAAGTTGGTTGCAGCGAATTTTAGCAATACGCTCAACGCAACTAATGGAGAGGATCCTTTTGTCTTAGTGGTTGGTAAAGGGCGGACATATATAGGGGTGGACCCTGTTGGCACAGAGTTCTGCGGGATTGATGTCGGAACATACAATCTTACTGCTCATGTGTTCGCGTATGTTCGGGAGAGGAACAAGTGGCCTCCTTTAGTAGTTCAGATCATTCAAAAAGGTCAGAACGCAAGCAAGAACATTGACTTGACCGTTGGAGGCGTAATATCTGGCACCATCAGATTTGTGCAGCCTCAAACGCCAGCCACAGTATTGGAGACCCCTAGGCAGGCTGAGCTAAGGGTATGTGGAACTACAAGTGGAGCGCTCTTTGGGGGGCATGTATTGGTGAAGGCGTATCGGATCTCAGATTGGTCGCTGAAGGGAATCTTTGTACGAGATGGAACCGGTGCTTTGGGCATCACAGCCTACGCGGATAATAATACTATCAGGTTCTACATCTTGGGCTTCAACGAATACTACAACAGAACATACTCGGGAGTTTGGAGGCAGATGGACTACGGCCTGGATGAAGGATTCTACAGCGTAAAGGTTCATGTAAGAGGCTACGAGCAACGAACAAACTGGTACGTGACGCTGGGACTGGGCTTGAACCAGACAGGACACGTCGAAGCACAGGCAGGGGGCGCAGTAAGAACTACATTGGCCTCCGCATTTGCATGGCCTGGCACAATGCGTCCACAAATGTCCGTGGAATGGCTATTCCTCAAGGGACTAGTCCACTACAGGGCGAGAACATACTACTACGATGTGAACGAGGCTTCGTACGGCTACACCGAGAGGGTAATCGCGCCAGGCAAACCGGATGTTACAAGCGTGACCTTGACTACTGTCTTTTCCGGTATGAACCATGACTTGGCTGAAGTCATCTACTGGGGAGAGATTCCAACAGTTCTTTCGCCAGGTAAGTATAGTCTGAAAGCTTTTACCTATGGTTACATTCAGGCGTCACAGCCAAATGTCTATGTTGAATACTACTGCGCTTCAGCCCTGATTACTATGCTCGTTGGGTGCAGCGTGAATGTGACGGGGGTTCTCACGCGGGCGGGAGTATTCTATAATTTGAAGGAGAACGTCAGTTATAGGGCGGATCTATTCGCTCAAACTGGTAGCCTAGTTGGCGGGCAGATTGGAAACTCAACGGCAGGACGGTCAAGCATAGATTTCAGTTGCTGGGGCTTTGGTGGAGTTGGACATTTCTTCTTCGTGACGACGGATAGTGTACGGCATTATGATTATGGGTTTGGAAAAGGAAACTTCACGCTTTATCTGCGAAGGTTCGGCTACCACTACAGGTTTAGTCAGACTAGTGTCTCCTTTGGCTTCAAATGTTTGGGCAGCCAGGCCGGATATGTTTGGCAGATCCCACTCCTGAACAAGATTCATGGAATTGTCTATGACTCACGTGACCCTGCGAGATTTCTTTCATGGGCGAGGATTGATGTGGTTGGCTTCGGAGAGGTGTCCACATCTTTAGATGGAACCTTTTGGGTCTTCATGCCAGACGGCAGAAGCTACGTTTATTGTTCTTTAGTGGGCTATACGACGAGCTCGAAGGAGGTTATACTGTCAGGAGGCGCAGAACAAGAAGTTAAGTTCCCGCTCGCTATAGCGCCGATATAGGCGAGGTCTTAACCTCGATTGTTCAAGGGTTAAATACTCGGTTTAGCGTGTTCGAATGATGTTGACGACTCTATAACCGCTTCAAGATCTAGACGAACCGTTGAGAGGGTCCGCTTTGAGTAGGGCTGAGAGAGTGGCGCTGTACGAGATTCCTGAGGTCCAAGCCCTGCTCAAAATGTTCGCGGATAGAGCGCTCGATGAACTTCTGCCCGAATTCCACCCTAAGTTCGGAGTTCGATATCCCAGATTGGAGGAGGTGGTTGGAGACACTCAGAAAGCGAAAGATCTACTGCAACAACTTGTTCAAGCCGAGATCCTACGTCCGAAGTTCTATGAGAAGATAACGGTCTGCCCACACTGTGGGACGAAGAACGTGATTTTCAGATACTATTGCGTCTACTGCGGATCGCATGAGATTGAGAAGAGGAAGCTGTATGAACATCTCAAGTGTGGGGCCATAGATGGTGATGACCGCTTTCTCAAGAACGGAAGGCTCACCTGTCCCCGGTGCCTGAAGCCTGTAGCTAAACTTGGTTTGGATTATCGGCAGGTCGGCACTTGGTTTCAATGCCGAAGTTGCGGCAAACGGTTTGATACTCCGGATGGAAAGCACTACTGCCGGGAGTGCGGCTCAAAGTTTGGAATCAAAGAGAGCGTCTTAGAGGATGCATACTCGTACGCTCTAGACAAGAATGCTCAGACGGAGTTTGCAAGGGAAGTCCTGTTCCTTGCGCCGCTGAAGAAGATCATGAGAGATGTAGGGTATGATGTGGAAGCGCCCCATGTTGTGAAGGGAGTTTCCGGTACATCTCATAGCTTCGAAATGGTGGGCTCAAAGACCGAAGGAAGCCAAAGAACTATCGTCACAGTTGACATGGCAATTTGCGACGGAGTGTGCGGTGAGGAGTACGTAATATCTGTCTTCGCTAAAGCGTTCGATGTCTCACCCTCCGAGTCAATTCTGATAGCTATCCCCGCATTGAGTGACACGGCGAAGAAATTGGCAAATCAGTACAAGCTTAAGGTAATTGAGGGAGAGAAGCCAGAGGAGATCACAAGAGGCTTCATTGAAACTCTAGGCAAGGTTCTTGTGACTTCGACTTGAGTTAGGTACAGAAGTGGTGAAAACGTTCGTTCCGTTCATGTTCGGAGTCTTGACGATACGCCTGGAATAGCTTCTTTACATGCCACCTCAGGGCTTTCAACTTGCCTAGAATCCATCAACTTCTGTATGGAACGGAAGGAAAGCTTCAGTTGAAGTCTAGCGCGGCGCTCCAAGCGTAGACGCAAGTACATCTATTCAGCTGGAAAGCCTAATTACAGACGGAGTCTTCAACGCTTCATTGATTGGCTTGAGTAGAGAGAAGCCTGCAGAGAAGGATAAGCTGTCAGTCTACAGCACAGGGATAGAAGTCCTAGTAGCTGGAGCTATAGTACTCATCATTGGCATATTGTTTCAGTTCTTGGGGTCGAATGTTGCTTCGAGGATTTCGGGCATGACAGACCTATCATACTTGACGCAGCACATTGCTTGGATCTTTTGGGTCGCGCCCATCTGTTACATAGTCTCTGCACCTATGTTAGGTGGCGGCGCATTCCTGATATATCGGGCGTATCAGCGAGATCATTCCGGAGATAAGCGACAGACGAGATTGACCTCGTATCGCGCATGAAGACACTTAATCAAGCATCTCGCGAATTCCTGTTGCTAACAAGAATACTTATGTTGAAGCAATTCGTAAAGGCCCGCTTCGGAGAATCGGCTTTGACCATAAACACTGATGGCTGCCTCAGGAAAAGACAGACACAAGAAACATTAAGATACCAAGATAGTTCCCAACGAACGTATCTGAGGACTGTATGAATCAATCTTAGCCATCTTGTGTATAGTGCTGCGTCTCTTCTGTGGTCTCCACTTGCGAGTAGACCAATCGGAGGGGGAGGCGTCCTCGCGTCAGCCGATTCGTGAAGAAAGCTCGGTGAACTTGATCTGGTAGAATGTTGCTAGCTTGCGCGCGTCTCTGTCAAGGTTGGGCTCGACCACCAGCGTAGTGTCAGCGACGCGATCTTTAACGTCAAGTTTCTTTGCGAAGAACCTTATCACTTGAACAGAGCTGATAGGCTTGTCAGATGATTCAATATCTATGACCACAGGTTTTCCTCCATTTCGAAAGAGTGCGAGACTGAAGATATGTTCTACTCCTGAGTTGCCAACTATCATGTGGTTTCTCCTCACATCGAAACCAGATGCCTCAAGGTATTTCGCGAACCCCTCCTGAAGAGTTTTAACCGCTTCAGATCTAACTTTCAGTGGTATCTTCTCTCTTGTTTCAATATCAGCCGCGGCTAGCACTTCAGATACCGATCTTGCTGAAGACCATATGTTCTCGAAAAGGTGCTGCATTGTCTTTATCAGCATAGGACTATTCGTCCAAACCGCCGTGGCCTCTCTTGGGTCAACGGACTCCAAGGGTCTCGTTAGGAAGATTATCTGCTTTCCATCGACGATCAGGAAGTGCGGTGAAGGATAGCCGCTGAAACTCTTCGTAGCTATTTTTCCCATGTGCTTGACTATCGCCCTGACTTTTGGGGTCACTTCTGCTAGGACTCTGACATCGATGTTTCTGCGTGAAATATCGTGAATCCTTTCAAGGACGCCAAGCCTATCTGTGTGAAAGAGCGCCGGTTCGGAAGCGATCATGGCCAAGTTCCTTTCGCTTTCGTCAATTATCTCGACGGCTTTTCGGTAGATACCTTCGATGCCTTTCAAGAACTGAAACTTTTCTTCTTCGACCTGTTCTGTTCTTGTTAAGAGGGCCGATTGCCACATCGTAAGCAGTTCGGGTTTGATCTTCTCCATTAAACGTTCTTTTTGCCTATGTGCCTCTAAGAGAACATCTATCGCTTTGGGTAGTGGGACCGCCGAGAACTTTATCGGCCTGCCTGGTACTGTCTCCACGATGCCCTTTTCCTGTAGAGCTTTTAGGACATTGTATGTCTGTCCTCTCCGAATTGAGAGAGATTTCGCGATTTCTCCAGCCGGAGATGGGCCTCTCTTCGCTACATAGAGGTAGATCGTGCTTTCAGTTTCGGTTAGACCGTACTCAAGTAGTCTGTCTGCTATAGATGGCTCGGACAAAGCTTATGCGGAGACATGGGTGGTTAGATCGGTCTAAAGTGCATTTTGTATGAGTCCCTGTGTAGACGATAGAGTTGTGAGCCAAGTTGGCTTCTTAATCTTGGCTCCTTCAAATGCTTTGATCTGAAGGATTGCCTCAGCCGCTTTCTGACAGGATAGCATGTGACGACCACATCTGCGCCTCTTAAGCTGCGTCGCCCACTTTCTGGGCCCCTCTCCGTAACTCATAATACGGACTAATGCTCATGATTCTATGCTTGCATTGAAGCGCAGCCGAGACCAGTGGGTAGGTCGTGTTGTCTCTTGGAAGAGATTCCCGATAAGAGAGTGATCTTCGCTACTATAGTTAGCAAGGGCAATGGCAGAGACGAGGCAGAGATAAAGGAGGCATGGGAGCGAACACTAAGCGGACTTGTGATCCCTGGGATTGAGAGCGTAGAGAAGGTCACAGTTGTGCCTGCTGCCCCACTTAGAACGGAGGAGCGGCGACAGCCCGATCGCGTGGGTCCACCCAAGATCTCTATGAGAGTCCGTGAGGAGGAAAGACCTCCACCAAAGTTCTACTACAGTCTGGATGAAAAGCAATGGTGGGAGATTCCCGGGGAGATAACCAAGGTTTGGCAGCTCAGATTCATGCCCAAGGATATTGGTGTCAGAGAAGGAGTAATCAAGGTCAGAGGAGAGTTCGGCGATCAGAGAGTTGAGCACACGATTCGCATAAGGTCAACTCAGCAGCACGTTCTTGAACTGGCTGAACCGTAGGCGGTCCCGGTTGTGGAGTAGCTGCCCATCACGGGACAGATATAGACAAGCTGGGATAAGGTACATCGTGAGCTTTGTGCTCCAATTCCGATCATGGCCCGCCAACTACGTATCTGCTCTGTGATTCTTGAGGTGAAGCTCTCACGAGATCGAAAGAGCGAGAAAGGTATCACTTTGTAGGTTCACGGTGGCTACGAATGGTCCTGTCAGTGAATCAGTCATGTATGAGTTTGCTACAGGTAGCGCTTAAGCTGCTGACGACACCCCGAAAGGTGTTTTGCCTATTGGCTGTGCCTTTGGCACTCTTCTCCTTAGTTCCACCATCTTTTGGTGCACCGGTCGAGTTGCTGGTGAATGGCAATTTCAAGAACGGATTGGAAGGGTGGTCGATAGAAGGAACGATCTTCCTTGACGGTGAAAGCATTAGGATCATACGAGAGGGGTTGTTGTCACAGACTGTGCGGAGGCCGGACCTCTCGTTCTACCTCGAGCTTTCATATAGCGTACGCACCGAACTTGTGTCTAAGGTATACTTCGCAAGGTCCCTTGTCACATTCTATGTGATTGATCGGGAGAACAAGAACAACCACTTCACCATTGTTGGAGACGTACACGTAGAGCTTGGAAACTCCGACTGGAAGGAGATTAGATTGAAGCTTTACGAGCTTTTCCGAAGAGATGTTGGAAATCCTGAGAGCTTTCAACTTGCAGCGTTACGGGTCAATCTGGAGCTGGGATTCACCACGTCTGTGCCGCCGCCGTCAGCTGCATGTTTTAGAAACATCAGCCTCAAACGAGTCAATCCAGTTAGAATTCTCCTCACTAGAAGCGAAGGCACTCAGCTACCTGACAGGACCGAGCTAGTAGTTCTTGTCACGAACGTAGGCGATCTAGATGCTTCCAACTTGGTTGTAACGCTGATCTCCACTTCTGAAGTAGTAGTCATTTCAGAGAGTACTGCGTTTCGAAGGCCGCTACTGGATGGAGGCGCATCTTGGCATCTGAGCTGGATGCTGATTGCTAGGACCTCGGGCACGCATCCCATTACGATAAGAGCAGGCTCTGATCAAGCAGAAGCTGAACTGTCGCTCAGAGTTTCAATACAGGGAATGCCTCAGATCACGACCACCCAGACATCAACGATGACCGTGGAACGAGCGGCTGAGCAAGTTGTCGTTCTGTTTGTCCAAACAGCGTTCCTAGTCATGTTAGCTTTTCTGATAGCGGCAGTGATCTTACCGATAATGCGAAGTCGGAGCGGTACTGAGGTGGTCTATCGGCTGAGGCTACTGCGCAATAAGTTAGCCGAGACCGCCGCCGATAGGAATTTTTAGCTCTCCTCATCAAAACCATAACATGGGCTTTTGTTTGGATGGGGACCCCTATGTTCCACAATCGGTACATTGATATACCACAAGCCTGCGTAACATGACGCCGAGGAGGATCATGCGTGGAACCAAGTATCCACGTGAGACCATTGGTTTGCAGATGTTGCCCCTCTTCGCACGGTTCTCGTGAACCTCGTTTTTTCTTCGGATATAGTCTTGGCAGCTTGGCAATCCAGCTAAGTTATCCAACGATTGGACTGGAGTAGGTGCTCATGGAAGCCTCATATCGCTGCCTCTCCAACCATGCAACGATTGCGATTAGTAAGCGCAAGCCATGGCCCAGTACTTTACAGGAATCAAGTACGAATGGCCTTGAAGATATTCTCCACTCAGTCATGGAGCACGGACTTTCACTTGTGGGAGAGGGTTTTGCTCAAGTCATATTCTACAACCTTGACACGAGATACTCGTTGAGAGAGCCAGAAATCCTGAGAAAGCCTGAACGGTTTGTACAAGCCCTCCGTGATATGTTCGGTGATGGGGCACGAATTATAGAGGGATTCATCAAGCAAGCCATGTGCAAGCAGCTCGGCCTCAGTCCGAGTGTCTTCGAGAAGGCTAGCCTGCCGGACTGCATTAGAAAAGCGTTTAGCAGTGGAGAGATTGGCTACGAGTCATCAAGAGATCTTTTGGTACGAGAAACTACTGCACTTCGTAAGCCGATTACACGTTTCTAACGCTTCGCTCAACAATCTTGTAGTTCAGGCTTGTTTTCAGTGAGTTCTAAGACGAAGTTCTATCTTGCTTGAGGGCCCAAGGATCCTTCGGTGCTTACTTCACAAGCATCTTGACAAGATTGTCCTTCTTTGCCTTAACCAATGTTGTATGCTTTTCAAGGTCTTCAAATTCCCTAAGAAACTGTAACCCTTTCTCGCTTGTCAGATATGTCTTCCTTTCTCCTTCCTTCACCTTGAGCAAACCTGATCTCACAAGAGCTGTCAAATAATTCTCCAGAAGTTTGAAGCTCAAATTGGCCCGATACATTATCCTTGTCTTACCAGCTCCCTCTCTTGCGACTTCAAGTATATCTTGAGCAATCTGGAACCTGTTTCTATTCTTCCTTGTAGTCAGTCCCAAGCTATCTGGGCGAATGTCCTCTCGTAGAATGCTCACTGCTTCAACCTCGCCAAGACGAGTTCCTTAAAGAAAGGTGTTCTTAGAGTACGCTACTCTTGTCTCTCCAACTTCAAAGCTATCGCAGAACAAGTCTGCATCGGCTCCAAACTCACAGTTCTTACAATCATCAACGCTTCAGGTAGCCCGGGGGCGTCCTTAAGCCATCTGAACTTTTTCTCAGCAAAAACCCGAGACTCCACCAATCCATATTTCGCAAGAAACCTAACAACTTTGCGAACAAGCTCCGGAGAGAGATTCAAGGCTTGAGCTATCTCCTCTTCCCCGTGCCACCTTCCGTCCTGAAGAGCCTCAGAAATTTCAAGCACCGAGATCACACCTTCGAGCGATGATCACACAGACAGCCAGATCTCGTAAACAACGCCTTAAACAAATGTCTGTTGCAGTCAGCAAACAAACTCACACTGATCGGAGGCTATTCAGTCAAATCAGAAACGCCATTGAGTCATCATACTCGTCTTCAAGTCTGTATGTCCTTGAGACAACTTGATGCGTCCAAGAGATCAAACCGGTAGTCTGAGGCAATACCTTCTTGCAATGTTCATTGGTTCATGCCGATATCACTGATTCTCAACAATGCAATTACCGATAATTGGACACCGTTCTCAGTTGGCACGCGCACTGCATTGCGAAAACTCAAGAGGCGATCTCTCGAACGGACGCACCAGTTTAGGCGATGCTTGTTGAGGAGCAATACAGGTGAGAAGCAACTCCGACCCCATGAGAGAAAGAAGGCAAGGACTTGGCCAGAGGCCCTTGAGAGGATTGTCCATGAAATCTGAGCCAGAAGTACAGTACGACAGACCGAATGGTTGAAGGCTTTCAAACAAGTTGCAGACAAAACTCCTGAAATTTACAGAAGTCCGGTCGCAAACTTTCCTCAGTAGTTTATAGGAGACGCAGACGTTCCAGCCTCCCCTGTATTTAAGCAAAGTCAAGGCTATCCAAAATGCGCGCATCAAGACTAGGACTTTCCTTGCAATTGGAGGAGAAGAGAAGACATCTGAGGGGTAGGACAAGTTCAACAGTCCTTTCTGATGACCTGCGTAAAGCACTAGCCAGATCCATTGAGATCGGGCTTGACTCACTTGGCGGGAACGTGGGCCGAGTGATACTGTACCACATGGAGAAGGAATACTCCTTGACACTAGACGACATGATTGAGAGGCCTGAGAGTTTTGTGGAAGCGCTTCAACGCATGTTCGGAGACGGAGCGTTTACACTTGAACAGATAGTTGTGGAAACTGTCCTGCAGAACATACCAGTCGCAAGAGAAAGCCTGCAGACAAGAAGATTCAGCCGATTGATAGACGAGTTGAGACAAAAGATAGGTCTCTGTGTCGCATCGGAGTAGCGTTAAGCTGCACCGTGAAGCCTGACTACCAGAGCGATCAAGCGACATCTTCTCCATGTTATCCGAGAAGGATAGCCTCGGACAGTGATGACTAATATCGCGCCATTTTTCTCGGTGTATGGTTTGGAGATTTCAATAGTCACGGAGGCATTGTCCATACTGGTTTAAGCCGTTCGTCGAAGGATAAGCTACGGGGATGGGCATGGTCTCTAAGACGAAGACTAAGTCGTTCGTTGACCTGGATGTCAGAAGTTCGATGATCCGGCGAGAGGTTACAGTAATTGATCCGTTAGATGCTGGTAAAGAGACCGTAATCAAGATGATTGAAGATGGTTTGGATGCGCTCGGTGAAAATGTTGGTAGAGTCATTCTGCATCATCTTGAGGTGCGCTATTCCTTGAAGAGGAATCAAATATCAAGGAAGCTTGATGTCTTTACGAGGGCGCTTCGAGAATTGTTCGGAGAAGGATCTCTCACGATCGAGAGGATCATCGTCGAGACCATAAACCGTAAGACAGGCATTTCGATGGACGAAACAGAAACCAGAACCCTTTCCGAAGCAATAGAACATCTAAGAGCACACTGGCCGCGTACTGTGGGCTCCTTGACTAAAGACCAAGACAAGCCTCTTTTCTCATGAGGGCCGCCTCGGGATTCTTTTGACCTACTGGACATGGGCCACTGAGGCAGTCTCTTCAACTCCGGTTTCAAAAGTGAGTTCTATCGAAGGATATCGAAAGGCCTGTATCGATCTTCGATGGCTCAGCTGAGATTCGTGTAGAATGCATCGTAGTATTGGCCTCATTTCTGTTGAGTGTGTCTGTCATAGACGGACAACTGTTTAACTACGCCCACGCTCAGTTTGTGCTACAGTGACTACGCATGAAAGTAGGAAAGTTCAGAGTGCGGAGAAAGGCGTTATCGCCGGTCATTGCAACATTGCTCATGGTTGCTATAGCTGTTGCCGCAGCGATCATCACCTACGTCTGGTCCATGGGCCTACTAGGCGGGTTGATGGGCACAGGAGGACAGCAGACAAAGGAACAGCTCATTATCGAGGTCTACAACTGGAAGGGAACTGAGTTGAACTTTACAGTGAGAAACGTTGGACCCACCAACGTAGAGATCGACAAAATATACCTTGAGGGCGCTTCGCAGACTGTAACAGGAACCTTGACGGTTAATGTGGGAGGTACCCAAGCGCTTGTGATAACAAGTCCTTCAGGCAGCTTCTCCTCTGGAGCATCATATACCCTCAAAATAGTCACAAAGACTGGTGCGGTATTCTCGTTCTCCGTGGTCAAAGGAAGAGCCGGCTAAAGCCCTCTCTGTCCCTGACCCACTCTTTTCCAATTTTTGGCATATTGTTTAGAGGCAACTCTGGATGATCACTGGAAGGGAAAAGTTTCAGAGAAGCGTTGAAGAGATGTCCGATTAACACGCTTTCTATAAATCTCTTATATAAGGCAGCGTCAAGTCAAAGGAGACGACGTAATCGCAAACCTGAAACGACTTACCCTTTAGGTTGGTCAAGGTGCAGGAAGAGAAGGTGACCTCGATTCTCAGGCCGTCTGCTGCGACGTTCAAGGAGTTGTGGCCGCTCAACGAGCCGTATGCGTACGCTGCCTTGATTGAAGACCCCGAGACCAAAGGCCTGAGATACGTCATAATCGAGCCTACGCTCCTCGATGATGAGAAGAAGAGACTTGAGGAGATTGATGGAGTCCTGCTTGATGAGCTTGATGTTGACCTCAAGACGATAAGTGACCCGGATAAGGCGGCAGCTTATCTTAGGGAGAAGGTTGAGAAGATCGTCAAGGGTTACAGGATGAATTTGACCAAGGAAACGCTTGACAAGTTGATGTACTATATCGTCCGGGACTACATAGACTTCGATAGGATCGATGCGATGATGAGGGACCACATGATTGAGGATATCTCATGTGACGGGCCCGGAGTGCCGATCTACGTGTGGCATAGACAATACGAATCGCTTCCTACGAATGTCGCATTTGACTCAGTCGATGAGCTGGATTCGTTCGTTGTGAGGTTGGCGTACAAGAGCGGCCGACACATATCCATCGCTACTCCTATGATCGATGCGACATTGCCGGACGGTAGCAGGGCACAGATCACCTATGGGAAGGAGGTCACGAGGAAAGGCAGTACATTCACGATTAGAAAGTTCAAGGCGGACCCTCTCACAATCACAGATCTGATAGAATTCAAGACCTTGACAGCAGAGATAGCTGCGTTCTTCTGGTTTGTGATAGAGAACAAGACTTGCATGATGGTTGCAGGGGGCACTGCCACCGGTAAGACTACGACATTGAACTGCCTCTCTATGTTCATCAGGCCGGACGCAAAGGTTGTGTCGATCGAGGAGACTGCGGAACTCAACCTGCCGCATGAGAACTGGATCGCTTCCATATCTAGGCCGAGCTTTGGTGTTGGCGGTCCTGCGGAGATATCGCTCTTTGACCTGCTGAAGGCCGCGTTAAGGCAGAGGCCTGACTACATAATTGTGGGCGAGATCCGTGGGGCTGAGGCCTATACGCTCTTCCAAGCTATGGCAACAGGGCACGGTGGCCTCTCCTCAATTCACGCCGATACTGTTGAGGGTATGATTAACCGTTTGGAGACGGAGCCAATGAAGATTCCGAGGCCTCTAATCCCTACATTGGATATGGTTGCAATGATGATTCGAACAAGGATTGGGGACAGACCTACCAGGAAGATCGGACTGGTAAGTGAGATCGGAACCTCAGGCGGAAACCCTGTTGGTATTTCCGTGCAGGATTTATTCAAGTGGGACCCCGCAAAGGACACGTTCTCCCTTACTGGAAAGAGCCGGACGATAGAGAAGATCAAGGAGAGAAGGGGCATATCTCACAGTGTCGTGGAAACGGAGCTGACGCGCAGACAAGTAGTCCTAGAATGGATGGTAAAGAGCAAGATTAGACGATACCGGGATGTAGCCAAGGTAATAAGAGATTACAACAATGACCCTGCGGGCACATATGACAGAGCTAGGCTGGGATTGCTCTCTTGACCGAGCCCGCGCACGAAGGCCTTCTGACCCGGCTGAAGCGTAACGTGAAAGGTTTTTTCAGGGAAGCTCCGAAGCGTAAGAAGCCGAAAGCAACAACCAAGAAGAAAGCAAACACTCTGGTAGAGTACTCGCACTTCTCCTTCAAGCTTCTCGGCGATATCGCGCAACCTTTCACACAGTACTTCGAGGACCTGAGGCCAACGCTTCCGAAGGCAGGATTGAAGATAACTCTTCGCGGCTATGTCAGCCTGATGGCTCTGGTTAGCACCATCGCCTTTCTGGTACCACTGATAGCCTCACTGGTTCTGGGAATACTCTTCATAGCTGCCTTCACCGGCATTCTCCTGTTGGGAGGAGCCATAGGGCTTCTAGGTTGGGCAATGTCTTTCATAGTCCTGTATGCATACCCCTCCATAAAGGCCGATTCTAGAGGCCGGCGAGTAGAAGAAGAGCTGCCTTACGTGATCAGCCACATGGCCGTTCTCGCGACCGCAGGAGTTCCACCGGAGAGAATATTCAGGTCAGTGGCTCTAGCTGACGGCGCCCTCGTCGGCGAAGAGATGACTAATGTCGTTAGGGATGTTGATCTACTAGGAAAGGACATAATCTCAGCTCTAGAAACGGCAGGCGACCGCTCTTCTTCAAAAGAGTTCTCCGAAGTCTCGGAAGGCCTGATCGCGACAGTCGTCTCAGGTGGAGATATCCGAAGGTATCTTTACGACAAGGCGAAGTCGCTCATGGAGCTGAAGAAGATCAGGGCAAAGGAGCTTAGCGACACCTTGTCACTTGTCGGAGAATCATACGTCACCCTGCTCATCGTCTTCCCCCTCGTCGTGATGATCATGTTCACAGTCATGGCGAGCATAAGCTCGACGCTGGCAGGCTTCAACATACTGATGCTCATGTACCTCCTCGCGTACATCCTCGTTCCCCTTATGGCTCTTGCCGTCGTAATATTGCTTGACGCGTTGATACCGTCGTGGTAGATGCGCCTTGATGCGAGTCCCAAAGGAAGACCGAAAGACCGTCTACCTCGTCTCAATATTCATATTCGCCTTGATTACAGGTTCCGCATTGATAGTTAACTTCATTCTACGTGTACAGACTCGCCCGAGATGGGACGACCTGATAGTGTTAGGCGCCATTGTCGCAGTCTTCCCTTCGGCCGCAGCAAACTTCATGGATAAGAGATGGCGCGACGCAATAGACAAGAACATGCCCTACCTGGTGAAGGAAATCGCGGAAGGAACCAGGGCCGGGCTTTCGTTTCCTAGAGCAATTGAAGCCTCCTCTGAAAGACGGTACGGCCCGCTCACTAAGGAGATCAAAGGTGTAGTGGCGCAGCTCTCTTGGGGGGCGACTCTGGAGGAGGCACTCAGAGCCTTCGCGGATCGAGTAGATACACTGTCCACTAGAAGAACTACCTTCCTACTCCTTGAGGCGAGCAGGTCCGGGGGAAACATTCAGGAGATACTGGAAGCGATCTACGATCATGTAAACACGATGGATATGGTTGAGAGGGAGAGAAGGAGCAGGATAAAGCCATTCATATGGATATCATACCTAGCCTTCGCGATCTTCATAGTCGTGGGGGTTCTGATCTTCAAGGTCTTCTTCGCCCAAATAGTCAAGGTCTGGGCACAGACACCGACAGGCTTCTTGGCTCAGCCCATAGACTTGGAAGCAGTCACACGAGTCTTCTACCACATGGCAAACATTGAAGCATTCGCAGGCGGCCTTATCGCAGGCAAGATGGGCGAGGGCTCAATGGGCGCGGGTCTGAAGCACTCTCTTATCCTCATGGTAATGGGATACTTAGTGTTCTACTTCTTTGTCTGGTAGAATCGAGCTGAATCCTAGCGACCCATCCTTCACTCATCGTCCAATAGGCAAGAGCAGGTAAGGAAGCTTTCAACAAACCACGATAGGTACTCTTGATAGACACTGTATTGTGGATTATGGTGTCCATTCACCACGAGCTTGGTTACCTCTCGCGGTCGCCACGACTATTAGATAGCTGCTTCCGTAGGCCCAATTGAAATCTGTGATCTGTAACACGATGGCGCTTCCTACGGGAAGCGTGTAGGGCCACGAAGCGTTCGTGTAGGATGTTCCGTCCACGTAGAGGGAGGCCAACTTCGCCTCGCGGACTCCAACGTTTCTTACGAAGACAGTTATCTTCTTTGGCGTTCCTGTCTGGAACCACACGTTCTCAATCACGATAGCCTCCTGCATCTTCTCTCCCATTAGCATGTACTGGACTTGTGTACCGCCTTGATAGCTGCCGATCAGCCCCATGGCCCAAGCGATCATTACGCCCCCCATCACAATGGCCATATTGATAGTCAGAATCGTTGCGACAATCGTTGACACAGCCCTTTGACGGTTGACCATTCTCATCACGCCTAGGGGAAGGTCTAGCTCTTTGATCGAATGCAAAGGACAGTTACACCTGTTCCATATAGTTGCGATAGATCAGACGTATACTTATAGAAAATGGCGATGAAGACATAGAACGAGTTGGGGGAGAATTTCCAAGTGTTCATAGTCCCGAAGCGAATCTCTGTCTGTTTCTCACTCTCGATAGTGGGATAGTCCAGAGATGGCAATGTTACCACAGCCTGCCAGACACCTGTGCTTCCGTCGACCTTGACGAAATCCATTACGGTTCCTGTCTGGAGCTGTACCGATCCACCTGCCATGTTCGTTAACTTGATTTTGAACTGCCAATCCTTTTCATTAGAGTCAAATTTCTGGATCTCCCATGCGTTCTGCCAATCATGCCAATCCGACTTGTATTGGAAGTCGCTGGATTGAAAGCCGAAGGTAAACGGAACTCCTTGCTGTCCTCCGGGTGGTGGCGTTGTTGAACTTTGAAATCTCGGTGCAACCGCCATATTGCCCCTCTCCGTGGTGATCATCAAATCGTAATTATTGCCCAGAGTCAGCTGAATGGTTGTGTATATCCATCTTTCCACGCCTAGGCCTATCCACGCGGAGGAGTTCGAGCAAATATAGTTTTCCAGAGCTAATGTGCGAGGATTATTCACCGTCGTATCGTTTAGATATACGGTGACGATGTGGGCGATAACAGATCCGAGGTTACTTACCTTGAAGCGAAGATACCTACCGTATCCCACCTCAGCGATAATTATCCGCTCATTGAACCGTTCCCATTCTCGATGTTGTCGTTCTTGGAAGATGCGGTTGTATGCATCAGCTTGGAAGAACTGCCAAGCTAATATATTGAAGATCATCACCGCTACGGCTACTAGGAATACGCCGCTTATGATGCCGCTTACCCCTCTCCTCTTCCTGAGAAGGTTCACCTCAAACCACTCGGTTTGAATCTGGCTCTACACGTAGTTTTAACGTTTCGTCCGTCAGATGAGTACATTCTCGCCTTCTTTTGCCCCGTTTTGTAACATGCCCCCCTGCGACATCAGCTGAGGCATGCTGGCGTTTGGATACTTGAACTGCCCTATTCCTCCGGGGCGTATGACTCTATATCGTCCCAGCGCCTTTCTCTTGGCGGCTGGAGAGAATATGTCAGGTCAGACCTTCCTCGGCCAAGATCTAGACCTCTCGACAGCCCACTTCAAACACGAAAAGTCGCTTATCCCCGATTCTTGCAACCCCAACAGCGAGGAAGACTGCTCTAATGAAGTGCTGATGTGCGCCGTGGAGCGAGGCCTATCCGCCCTCGGTGAAAGCGTAGCCCAAGTCATACTCTACAGCATCGAAAAGAGATACTCACTGAAGAGACAGGAAATCCTCAAGAAGCCTAATCGCTTCGTTGAGGCCTTGCAAGCCATCTTCGGCTCCGGCGCAGAGACGATACAGAAACTCATCATCCAATCAATATGCTCAACAACCGGCCTCGACTCTAAGAGACAGGGCCAACTCAGCCTCCCAAGCTGCATAAAGGAAGCCCAGAAAGCGCTCAGAGCCAAAGAGAAAACAGGCAAGTAGGACAGAGACTCTTCGACGAACTGCTATGATCTGAGCTTCAAGGTTCTGATCTGAGCATCTTAGATTGGATCAATAGTCCAACAAGGCGCGGTAATCAATGGTTCGACAATCATCTGGAGATAAGATGTGGTCTGTTCTATTCCTTCTTATCCGCATGTATTGACAGCAATTGTGGTCAACTATTAATATCCGTCAGACATCGAACATTGCTCAGGGATAGTGCCACGCGAGTTGTCAAAGAAAGAAGCACCGATTTCATCTGCCCCGGCTGACAAGATCGAACGACTCATCGACGAAGCGAAGAAGGCGAAGAGGAGCGTGCAGTCATCAAGAGCCCAAGAACCGGAAAGCGCAAGAGAGCTGACAGCCCGAGGAGAACGGGCTGAAGGCGAGGCACCTACTTCCAGAAAGGCCCTGAAGGAGGAGATACTTGTTACACTCACGGAAACCAGCAAAGAGCTATCGCGAATAATCGGAGTCCTCTTGGATGAAAAGGAGATAACACCGACCGAACCGCAGACACTTCCACGCTACTGCTCCTACTGCGGTCGCAACCTCCTTCCAAACGCTCTGTACTGCGATCGGTGCGGAGCCAGCGTCAAGAGCACCTAACCGGAGGCGGTGTGCCGCCTGCGTGGAGGCGGCCTCCTTTGATACCTCCGCACCCTTTGAGCTATGAACCCGGCAAACACAGCCATCGCTAGGACATATGCCAAGACAATGTACAATCTAGTGTAGTCAGTCTTCCATAACGCCCTCACTTCTTTCGGAGAGTCCATCATGACAGAAGCTTTGGGAGTTGCTGCCCTAACATCCCCTGTCCATTCCACAAACGTATGAACTATCACTGTCCCCGAAACCTGATCTACTTGGAAAGAGGCAATGGAACCTTGGTCATACCAGCCTCCGCCCCTCGGAGAACCGAACTCGGATCTCACGGTTAACAGGAACTGCCTCTTCCAAACGACCTGAACCTTCTTGGGCCCATTCATCTGAACTCTCGCCTCAAATTCAGCATGAGACACATTCCCGGGTAGGATCCATCGCACGAAGGCCATCCTCGTCCCATTACCAAACTCAACCAAGGGCGCGATAGAAAGATTAGCTAATGATCCTGCAGAAAGCCACCCCGCCCCGCTTACAGACCCGTATTTTGACTCGACCTCTAGAAGGTAACGCACATTATATCTCACTTCAAATAACGTGTCGTCACTAAGATCGAAAGGTCGGTAAGTAGCGTTGTAGCCGTCGCCAAATCTGATGAACGTGATCTCAGTTCCGTACAATGGAAATGCAAGTCCAGGAACCTCCAGTACATGTCTTCCCTGAAGCAACGCCTCCTTCATTATTCCCGCTCTGTCGCTTACGTATGGGCGACCGTCGATCTTCACAGTGATGCCTCGATACGGAAGCCGGACCGTCAGGATGTAACCATAATCAACGAGGAAGCTGCTCGCTAACTCGTTGTCTCCATAATCCAATTCCGGAGTGGACTGATCTTCGTTTACGGCAACCTTCACCTGATGCGCTCCAAGTCTCCTTAGCCATGAATACATGGATGGGACATACAGTCCTAGAGATCGATTCTGAGCTGGATGAAGAAGATCAAATGACTCAACGAAATCACAGTACATCTCCGGGCGTTGTGGATGATCCTCGTAGATGATTCTGAAGGAAAGCTTGCATCCAAATGCCGAAGCCGTCCCATTATTCTCAACTAGCGCCCAAAAATAGTACTCCTGCCCGGGCTTCGGGAAGATCCACTTCCCCGAGGCATCCCCAGTCCAAATCTTAGTCACGGCCAGATCAGGGAAGCGAAGGCCAATGATCCTCCCCCAAGTCTCCGGACGATCAACAACTGCTCCCTTAGGCAACGCGTACAGAGTATTGAGATCGCTGTTGTACGCGGAGATAAAGAAGCCGTAAACCTCTCTCGCTCCAAGAAACTTTAGCGAGATCTCCATCTCACAGAGCCAATGTGCATCTGAGGAATAGGGGTCGCTCCCCTTGGAATAATTGCCTACTCCGAACCCGGCCACTGGAGAGATCTTCGTGTAATATTTCGGTTTGACCCATGCGACCCCGTTTCCTTGACTGTACAGTATTGTTTCCGCGATCCCATAACTCTCAGAGGTGAACAGCATACGAAATAGGTAATCATCACTCTGAGGAGCAGCACCTCTCTGACCATCTACGTCAACGCCAACAAGCACCTCGGTATACATGCCCGTAGCGTTCGTCGCAAACGCCATATCCGCCAAGACAAACAATCGATAACCGTCATGTTTCAATCGAAAGACACAGAACGATCCTCTTTCGGTAACCTTGAATTCAGTCGCATCTGTCCATTCACGTTCACTCGTCCAAAAACCGTCCATCGTAGGCGCGCTCAGAGAATATGCGCAGAAGACGTCATTCCTCTCGCCCTGAACAGGCGGTGTTGGAAAGCCATCGAAGACTACCAAACAGAACATGAGCGCTAAGAGCAGTCCCGAGACCGGCTTGGGCAAAGAACTCACTGACCCTTAGATCTGCCGACTGCCTGAAAAAACCTTACGACCAGATTGCCATGGCGCCAAATAATCTTTGAACCACAAGAGAAAGATTATTCTATTGCCAGACCGTTGCTCTCGATGGAGGCAACGCGCAAAGCCGGGATCGCCTAGAGATCCAACTCCGGATCGGGTAACCAGGTAGGGCGTCGGCTTGCTAGCCAGAGGCAGAGAGCCGATGATCCTTATGGGTCACGGGGGTTCAAATCCCCCTCCCGGCGCCAGACCCGATCCAAAGCCTGCTTCTCTGCTTCAAATAGGCTCAGGAAAGGCGCCGATAGGTTCGCGGTTGAGGAATAGACAGATAAATATTCACAACTACGGGTGGCGGCCGAAGCGAGTGTTTCGCTATCTAACGGCCATAAGAAGGTTTCGAAGAAGAACGAAGGAAAGTCATGCGCCTTCTGGAGAGGTTGAAGGCTGAAGGGTTGAGTCTCGCTAGGCAGGCGGCCTACATACGATGTGCGACAACCATCGCCATATGCTTGGGAAGAATTTCGATGAGGCGGATAGGCGCGACGTTGAGAGACTGATGCTGAAGGCCAAGCATCCAGCGTGCGGCATCAGCTTTCTGCTCACTCTTCTCCTCTTCGTATTTCAAGTTGCAAATTTGTGGCAAGAACTTACAGTAGGCCGCGCAGCTTCAGCTGGTCAGGAAAGAGGTCTTAAGAAGTGCGATTAATGGATTGAGAATTGGAGGTTTGCTACATAAGACTAGCCATATTTCATATGGGATTCGTCTATAGTGGAGGGGGAGAGCGAGTAGCCATCTATGAGTCCATGCTTCTCAAGGAGAGGGGATATGATGTTGTGTGTTACGCTCCCGCCATCAGGGCGGATGAATGCTTTCCTGACCTGATCAGACATGTTGACGTGAGAGGATTCTTACCTAGGATTGAGATGAGGATTCCTTTACGTGATTTCTTGAGCATGACTATATCCTCTTCTATACCTCATCTAATCGCATACAGATTCTCCAAGTTTGACGCTTTTCTATGCCACGGGCAGCCCGCGGCATGGATAGGATACTGTATAGCGAGAACACTTGGAAAGAAATATGTGTGCTATCTCCATCAACCGACGCGCTTCCTATATCCCAGAACAGTTGATCAGCAAGTCAAATGGAAGACCAAGAGGGACTTTGCGCTTCTAAACGATCTTGTGCACATCACTCGACCCCTCGTTCAAACCTTTGACCACGTTTCAATTGCTTCTGCTCAGACAGTCCTTGTAAATAGCAATTGGATAGCTTCTCAAGTCAAAAAAATCTATGGCGTTCTTCCATTAATCTGCCCGCCTGGCGTAGACATCCACAAGTATAGCCCACACATTGGAGAATCAGCTGTAATAGTAGGAGGTTCCACCATCAAGACGCCCTACATTCTATCAACGAATAGACACTACCCACAAAAGGGACTTGAATACGCTCTCCTGGTCCTCGCGAGGATAGTGAAGGAGTTTGACATTAAGCTCGTTATCACGGGTCACTTTACCAGTTACACTAGTACCCTATTGAAGCTGGCTGATACGTTAAAGATTGGGGACAGGTTGATCTTGACAGGCCAGGTTGACGAGCCCAGCTTGGTAACGCTATACCGGAACGCTGACGTGTATATGTACACGTCTCCATGCGAGGACTTTGGGCTGGGCCCTGTCGAGGCCATGGCGTGTGGGATCCCGCCTGTTGTCTGGGATTACGGAGGCCCCGCTGAGACGGTGAATGATGGAGCTACAGGCTACAAGGCGAAACCATACGATGTGGATGATTTCGCTTCAAAGGTGATGCAACTCTTGTCAAACAGTGAGCTCAGAAGGAAAATCGGTGTCGAAGCGGCAAGCTTTGTAAGAAGACACTACAGTTGGGATCAACATGTGGACAGGCTCGATCCCATTCTTCGGAACTCGACTTAGATAGGTGCAAGCATGCCTAACAGCTCGAAAAGGCCTTTATGGAGGCAGCAGCATCTTACCATGGGAGAACAGTGACGGGCAACGCACATCCTCGAGAGCGCATTCTTTGTCTGACAGTCGATATTGAGTTTGATGCTCGCTTCCCCGGCAAATACGCGGGCGACATCCCGCAAAGTGTTGATTGCCTCCTCAGCCTTTTTTCTCGTATGGATGTTGACGCAACGTTCTTCGTTTTGGGCGAAATAGCCTCGGTGTATCCGGAATCTATAGAAAGGATTGCACACGAGGGCCATGAAGTCGCTTGCCACGGCCTAGGCCATCGGAGACTTGTAGGCCTGCACAGAGACGCCCAAGAGAGGCTTGTTGTCCAAGCAACGGAAGCGATTACGCGGACAGTAGGAACTATTCCGCGCGGGTTTAGGGCGCCCGGGTTCATCACTGATGATAGGCTGATGCACACATTGCGGGCATCAGGTTACATATACGACTCATCCATAGTTCCCATTCGATTTCCAGGAAGATACGACTATCACAGGTTTCCAAGATGCCCTTTCACCTTCGTAGATGATAGTGGAAACCCTGTTCTTGTGGAGATGCCGGTAACAGTCCTTCCGCTCGTTCGGCTACCCATAAGTCTGACATGGATGCAATTTCTCGGCGACCGGATCTATATGAAGTTCTTCAAAGAAGGCAGACTGCCCAGATGCGTCGTATTCTATTCACATTCCTACGAACTGTCTCCCAAAACGAAGAGAGACGATAAGTTCGCATTGAGCGAACGCCTGTACCATTGGCTGAAAAGGACATTGTTCTACCGAAGCACCGGTCCAAAGCTTATTTCATTTCTTGAAGCCTTTATCAACTGCATGAAAGCGAATGGCTACCAGCCGATGAGGTTGATAGACGCGGTCAAGCAACCTGAAACCGTTGGCCTAGAGGTACCGATAGCGTCGCTTTCACGCCCAAGTTCCGCTCAACGAAGATTCCTGCCCCTCTGAAGAATATTCTGCAGTAATACAGAGAACCTAGCGTAGTAAAGGTTGAGAACTTGATATGTAAACTCAATGTGACTTCGTCCATATCGTTAAGAATCAGGGAGATTTGTCTCGAATCCTGTCTAGCTTTAGCGTAGTGTAAGAGTGAGAGAGTAAATGAAAACAAAAACGCTAAAAGCATCATGGATTCGCAAAAGCTCGATCTGCGAAGTGCCTTCCGACAGAGGAGCCCAGTGAGTTGAGAGTCGCCCTTATCAATCCTCCTTCTGGAAGAAGCATGCGTACCCCATTGGGCAAGCTCGAGAAAAGAAGGGGAAAATATCCGTCTCTAGGGTTAGGATACATCGCAGCAGTCTTGGAAAAGGCCGGGCACACGGTAAAATACATAGATGTCAACGCGTTAGAGATGACCGCTAAAGAGCTGGAAAGGGAACTTGCCTGGTTTTCGCCGGAACTCGTCGGCTTAACATGCACATCATTCACCCTGGGTCAAGCAAGGGAAATAGCCAGACTCGTCAGGTCGATTCTTCCGGCAACTAAGATAGTCGTGGGGGGACCACATCTCCTCATATATCCAGAAGAGACTTTGCGAGGCGCCGAATTCGATATTGCCGTCATAGGTGAAGGGGAGTACACGATTCTAGAACTCGTAAAGGCAATTGATGGAGGACAGAGCCTCAGTACAGTTGATGGCATAGCGTACAAGGTCGAGGAGGACGGATCTGTTCAACTCACATCGGCACGCCCTCCCCCGAAGGATCTCGACGCAATCCCGTTCCCTGCAAGGCATCTGATGCCTAACAGCGCATACTTCTGCCCAATAGCCGAAAGGTCACCGTTTACGATAATGGTCACAAGTAGGGGTTGCCCATATAACTGCCATTTTTGCCTAAGACCCCGCTTTCTGCATGAATGGCGGGGAAGAAGTGCTCAAAACGTGGTAGACGAGATGGAAGAACTTGCTAGCCAAGGCGTAAGAGAGATTCTGTTCTACGACGACACATTTGGAGTTGACGCCTGGAGAGTTGAGGAGATATGCGATGAGATCATTGGGCGCGACCTTGATGTCTCATGGGATTGCAGGAACAGGGTTGATCTTGTCACCCCAGCTGTCTTGAACAAGATGAGAAAGGCAGGATGCGTGCGAATACATTACGGCGTCGAATCGGGAAGTCAAAGGGTACTAAACCTAATGAGAAAAGGTTTCACTTTGCAACAGGTTCAGAAGGCGTTCGAGTGGACGAGAGAGTGTGGCATAAAGACACTGGCATATTTCATGATGGGTTATCCGACCGAAACGCGCGAAACAATGAGAGAGACTATTAGATTCGCAAAGAAATTAGAGCCTGACTACGCAATCTTCTCAATCGCAATGATTTATCCGGGGACAGACCTCGAAGACTATGCCTTGAAAAAAGGCTACCTCCAAAGCGACGTGTGGCGCGAGTATGCTATCGGTATCGGAGACCAACCATATCCAGTATTCACTAGTCAAGACTGCGCAAAGGAAGAAGTAGAGCGAATGTGTAGAGGAGCCTACCGGGAATTCTATCTTCACCCAAGCTACATTCTCAGACGACTCGTTCATACACGTTCATTGCATGACATAAGGAGAAACGTGGCAGGGTTATTCACGGTTCTCCACGCTGGCATTGAGTTCTTCGAATAGGCTGATCGCTATTCCTCTTCGCGCCACCACTCGTCCAACCGCTTCTTGAACTTTCCTAGACGCATTTGTAGGTGGCCTAAACGGCTGAAGGTTGATGGACGAAGGCAAAGTATGAGCAGCACAGTGAAACTGATCGCGCTCGTTGAGTAGCCAAGCCATTCTTCCCAAGACCTTCCGTACTCGAAAAAGATTTGAATTGGAAGAACATCGCTGCTCCGCACTTGGACGAACATGAAGTCCGGCCCGGCTCTTAGGATCGGTAGGTCACGCCTCATTCCACGCGCATCCAGCAGATAGGCGCGCCAATTCTCGAAGCACGATTCCTTAAGAAGAACACCAGCCGAGGGACTGCGAATCGAAACCCTGATTCTCTCCGCTGTCACTTGCTGAGCCTCATAATCAACCTTGACTGTTCTCTTGGCAGGGGCCATAGAAATCCAATCGATAACCTTGGAAAGAAAAAGACACTCGACGAGGTTTCTGTAACTTGCCACACGAGCGAAAAGATTGAGACCGGACCACACCACGAACCCCTTGTCGAGCCTTCCAGCCGCAACGACAGGGAAACCCTGATCCCAGAGCACAGTCCTTGCCCACGTTCGTACACTGCCGTTATAGGACGCGGAGACGCCCCAAGGAGTGAGGACCCCCGTCTCATTGTATATCGCAGGCGAAAAAGAGCTGAAGTCTATTTCTCGCGTAACCTCGTGTTCTATGAAAGAGAAATGCCATTTTTCACCAAAATCCGTCTTCTTCGTTGCTTCAACCGGAGACGGAGATGGAATGAGAGAGGCACTCTCATCAGGCGAGTTCGTGGTTTCGATAAGTAGTCCACCACCGCCCTTGACGTACTTGTCAAGCAGGCTCCAAGCCTTTGCTTGGTTATGATATTGATACTTGTATAGTACGATTGCATCAAAGCCGCTGAGCTCTTCAAGTGTATAGTCATCAATATAGGCCCTCCCTCTGACAGGTATTATGTAATGACTGCCGTAACCTAGGTGGGCTATCGTGCGAAATACTTCCTCGTAGGCTACGCCCTCTTTCCCAACAATAAGTAGCGTCGGCGTGTTGGTCGCTGAAACTATCGGGGTACTATGCATATAGGTGAATCCGTAGACTCTGTTATCTCCGCTCACCGCCACAACATGGTAGTCTCGGGATCTACTGAGAAATTTCTCATAGTTGGAAGGCCCGAGAGTGACCTTAGTTCCGATTCGGATCTCGACTGGGGCGGCGATGAACCACTTCACGGCATACCAGTCCAACAGGTAGTTAGTTTCTTCATAGTTGTTCACTCGAGCCCATACTGCAGTGTCGAGCCAAGCTCTCCAATTCGGATAGACTATGACGGTGAGTTCATAATCTCTAGTCTGAGGCACAGAATATAGATAGTTGAACCAGCCAGCAACACCGGCGTCGATTGTTCCGAATCGATACATTCTTTCATCTTCATTGCCCTTCATGAGCTGCTGAACTACTTCCAGTGCAGGGTCAGGGCTTGGACGAAGGATGTCAACCGACGTGGAGAGTTGCCATTGCGGCGACACTCTACCGGGCTCAATATTCAAAAGAATGGGATGAGGCATAACGAATGGGTATGGAGACCACCGAACCCACGCTGTCAACCGCTTGTCGAGAATAAGGTTCGTCATCAAGGAAGCGGTCACCACGATGAGCATAAGAATCGCAGATGCCCTCAATCGAAATCGAGTGATGGGCCGCGCCAACTCGCCTGTAACCACTCTCTTCGAAGCAACGCCCAACCCAACAATCGCCCCGCAAATGAGAAATAGAAAATAGTAGAAAGTGTGAAACGCGGTGAAGATCAAACCCGGCGGGAGAACCATATCCACGTTCGCCTCGTAACCAAAGAACAGCGCTGTTCCTAGAAAGAGCATTACAGCTGACATCAGCCCGAACGCCGCTACAAGACGCCAGCGGTGTGAATCAGTTCTGATGAAAGATCTTCTCACAAAGGGTATGATCAAGCAAATCGCTAAAGGAACGAACAGAACTGGTGATGGATTCCACATCCAAATGGAAGGTAAAAAGAAATCTTGATAATTCATGCCAAACCGTCCTATCCACCTGATATGTGAAGTGGGACCAGAGAGAATGAAAGGAATAAGATAATGTCCGGATATTAGGAAAGACGGCAGCAGTAGCTTAAGCGCAAAGGCTATCCTGCTTCGCAATCCTCGTACGCACAAGAAAACGACGAAGAGTATGCTTAGAGGCGTTAATATCAGCGCCCCGAGATGGCTTTGGATTGACGCCGCCGCGACCAAAACCGAAAGAAAATACAGCGTGTTAGAGCGCGTATTCTTCACGTATCTTATCACAAGCAATGTCGCAAGCGAAAGGAACATCAGAGAAAGTGTCCTTGGATAATAGCCGCCCTGCCAGTAAGCCCAGAAAACAGGTGAAGACAGGGCCAAGACTGATGACATGATTGACGACAGGCGACTTCCTGTGATCTCAAGTACTGAGTAGTAGAGGGCTACCGCCACGACACAGTAGGCCGTCAAGGCCATGAACATGAGTGAGAAACCTATTGAGAATCGGGTAACGTACACGAACAATGCCATGATATGGTGCATAAGTGGCGCATACCACAAATGAAAGGGATTTCCTGCCGCCCATATGTAATGCCACGATGAATTGGGCCAATTGTCGAGAATGTATTTCGTTATTGTCAGATGCTCATACTTGTCGGCACCTACCGGATAGTAGATCCAGTATCCGACTAGAAATGTCCAAATGGGTGTGAGCGCGGCTATTGCAACTGGACCAAGGAGGGATGATGCTTTTTCTGAGATGCCTCCCAAGTTTCTCATCCCTTCAAAGATTTGCTAAACCTCATGTATAACACATTTACCTATCAAGAGGAGAAGGTTGGCCAGCCAGCTCTCTTGTAGTACTCAACTAGGAGCTTGACTCCCTTCTTTAGAGTCACGGCAGGCTCAAAACCTAGCATTCTCCTGATTTTCGTTATGTCGGCAACAGTATGCGTCACATAGTTCTTGACCGGATTCTTGATGTAGGTAGGTTTGATGTTCACACCGAGTGTGTTTCTCATCAGAGACACAAGATCGTTGAAGCTTGTTCCGACTCCTGTGCCAACGTTAAGGATCTCGAACCCGAGATGCGGCTTCATTGCTAAGATGTTTGCCTCCACAACATCGTCCACGTAAATGAAATCTCTTGTCTGCGTACCGTTTCCGTATACGATTGGTTGATGGCCCTGTTTTATCTGGCAGAGGAACTGGGTTACGTTGTTTGCATATCGGCCCTTGTGAGCCTCCTTAGGTCCGTACACGCTAAAGTATCTCAAGGCGACTGAAGACAAACCGTAGGATTTGTGGTATGTTTGAGCTATGATCTCTCTACATCTGAAGCTTGCCTCGTAGAAGCTATTCGCTCCAATACTCATGTCTTCTCTATACGGCGTCGGGTTGCCGCTATACATACTACTCGTTGATGCAAATATGACACGTCGGACTCCGTGTCGAATGGCTGCATTCATCACATTCATGAATCCTATCGTATTCTCGTGGACACCTATCTGAGGTTCTTCTAAGAACATCGGTGAGGAACTATACGCAGCTTCATGAAAGACAAAGTCGCATCCCCGAACAAGCTTGTTCGCTAACGCCTCATCCATCACAGATCCTCGAATGAATTCCACCCCTTCTGCGACGTTCTCTTTTCGTCCAAGCATCAGGTTGTCCACTACCACAACCTTCCCCAGGTCCAGTAGCCTTTTCGCGAGGTTCGATCCTATGAAGCCCGCGCCCCCGGTCACAAGAAACTTCACGTCAACTCGGTCCTCAACGTATTCATTTTTGGCAGTTTGGATAAGCCTTATGGTGTCTGCTATCAGCAAGAGAAGGACTTCTGGTATAGCCCCAGGACTAAGGAAGACACCTTCGAGGTCAGATTACGTTTGCGAACACATGTCCTTATAACGCGAGGAAGAATAGCTAATTGTTTCATGGAATCATGGTCTACGAGCAGCCTGTGAGGAAAAGAACACTGTGCTAAGTAAGGCTCGTTACTTCCAGATTATCTATTCCTACTTCCGAGGGGATCTAAGTTGCCCATATCCGCCAGTCCATCTCGACATTGAAACCACATCCAATTGTAACCTTGACTGCATCATGTGTCCTCACAGCCGGCTCACACGCGAGAAAAGGAATATGGATTTCTCGTTGTTCAGGAAGATCATCGATGAGTCAGGCGCCTACGTGAACGATATCTGGCTTCACATGTTCGGCGAGCCTCTTTTGAACCCAATGATTCACGAAATGGTTAGGTACGCAAAGAAGTTCGGAATTGATGTCGGGCTTTCTACAAACGCCACTCTTCTAGACGGTAGAAATGTTGCTGAAATCATGGCGTCCGGACTGGATCGAATAATAATATCGTTTGACGGAGCTACCAAAGAAACCTACGAAAGAGTCAGACGATATGGTGATTATGAGCATACTTTGGCTAACGTCCTGAATTTCCTAGATGCTAAGAAGTTCATAGACAGAAAACCGTACGTCACAATCCAACTTATAAAAATGAAAGACACCGAGAAAGAAATCCAAAGATTCTGCGAAATGTTTAGGCCCTTGCCGGTGAATGAGATTTGTGTCAAAGATCTCGATACTTGGACTGGTAAGATTGAGTCTATAAACGAATTGAGAGTAGAAAGTTTCGTTTCCAAGAGGGTCAACCGAGTTGCATGCGGGTTACTCTGGTACTCTATGGCAGTATACGCCGACGGAAGAGTTGTCCCGTGCTGTAGAGATTTTGACGCCGAGTACGTCTTGGGAGACGCGTCTTCAGACAGACTTTCGAACATTTGGAACGGCTCTAGGATGAAGATGATAAGAAAGACGCATGTGGCAGGAGACTACAAGGGAATTGAGTTGTGTAGGAATTGCCTCAACTGGCCTCACCTGACTCCTGTAGCCGAAGCCCGAAGGCGTCTCTACACTTTATGGCCGATCGTTAGATCGAGGCTCACTGGCTTCGAACGCCCACTCATCACGCATTTCAAGATATAGCATGAGCATTGTTTGAATAGACATGCCTCAATGGCGCGAGACGATACCTCGCGACCACGATCTATACGTTCAACATCCACTTCCAATACGACCAATAAAGGCGCGGTCGCCTAAGAACACGCAGAATCTTCCTCGGGGAAGAGCAGTAACGCAATAGCGCTTTCATTCTGAACTCCTCTAGAATACTGATTCGAGCGCTTTTCAGCTCCTCTAATGAAAGATTTTCGTGCTTGAAAACGCACGAGTTGAAGTAGTCAAACTGATCTGGGTCCCTTGGTATGAGGTTGTTTTCCAGGATCTGCCAGGCCTGAGTCCCAGGAAGGGGAGTGAAAAACGAAACGGATAGATAATCCGGTTTCTCATCCGACACCAATTTTCTTGTCAGCTCGATATCCTCCTGAGTCTCGCAAGGCGTGCCTATGATCACGTAGTACGTAACTTCTATTCCAGCTCTCTTTGCCAAACGTGTCGCCGACCTAATTTGTTCCACGGTCATTTTCTTGTTGAGAAAATCAAGAACTCGCTGAGAGCCTGACTCCACGCCGAAAGCTATTCTTCTACACCCTGCCTTCCTCATGCTTCTCAACATCCCAGGTTCAATATTGTCGACCCGAGACTCGCATCCCCAGTCAACTCGTATTTTTCGCTCAATCATCTCGTTACAAATTTCGAAAACTCTCCTTCCATCTAGAGCAAAAACATCATCGTTGAACAGTATGAAATCAGGAGCGTAGTCGTTTACTAGCAACTGCACTTCATCAATTACGTTCCTAGCACTCCTGGTTCTGTAGGCTCTTCCAAAGATCTCCTTAGAGCAGAAAATGCAGCTATAAGGGCAACCCCTACTCGTAATCATAGTAACGAATGTGGTACCGGTATTCTTCCTCCATCTTCGCAAGTAAGCCTTCATGTCAAGTAGGTGCCTTGCAGGAAACGGGACACTATCCAAGTCTTCAATTGGTGGCCTGTCCGGACTGTGAACAATTTTTTCCTCTCTCTTGCATGAGACCCCTCTGACCTTTTCGCAATCCCCATCCCTCTCTATTTCATTGAGCAACTCTAGAAGAGTGTATTCTCCTTCTCCCCGAATCACAAAATCTACGCAGTCATGTTCGAGGAAAAAACTAGGAGAAATCGTGGCGTGCGGTCCACCAACAATCACGGTTTTTCCTGATTGCTTTGCGTAACGCGCCAGATCCAAAGCGTCGTTCGCGAAAATGCTCGGCGCGGAGATCCCGACAACATCCGCCTGCTCAATCTGACGGGCGGTGCTGTCGCCATTGGATAGATTACAGTCCAGAAGACTAACGGTAAAGCCATCGTTCTCAAGCATTGCACCGAGATATGCTATGCCGAGGGGCGGGACAGGGCGTTCTCTTTCCCATGAGTGTCTGGGTGAATTGGGCTCCTCCGCTAACGGATGCTTTCTGGGAAACACAAGCAGCGTCTTCATCTTAATGGCCTCCATTAGTTGAGATATGATTCAAGCTCCACGCGAATCGACTGAACTACGCTGAGGTCTTTCAATCGAAACAGGATGCTTCTTTTTCTCCTCCTTGGTCCACCATTCACTCAATCTATTCTTAACCTTCGCAAAGTGGGAGTAGGGGTAACGCAGTCGCTTGAAGAGTGTTGGAGCCAGACCGTAGCCGCAGAGTGCTACCATAGCTATCGCACTTAGCATGTAGCCCAGAGACTCCTCCCACGACCTCAGGTATTGAAAAAGCACCTTTACAGGAAAATTTTGACTGGTCGGGAGGCGGACGTACATGAAGTCTGGTCCGGCCCTGAAAATTGGTAGGTCGAATCTTCTTCCAGCAATGTCTACGAGATAGGCGCACCAATTCTTAAAGTATGACTCTTTGAAAAGAACCCCGGAAGAAGAATTCATGATAGTCACTTGGGCTTCTTCTGGATTTGAGCGGCTTACAGAATAGTTCGCCCTCACGATTCGCCTCTCGACTCTACCTGTAGCCCAGTCGATGATTTTACTTAGAAACTTTGACTCTTCTATGTTATGATAGGTATTGATGTGGGTTGGCAGGTTAAGGCCGAGCCATACCACGTTTCCCTTTCCGTATCTTCCCGCGACGACCACCGGATGACCCCTGTTCCATAGAATGACTTGGGCCCAAGGCTGTACAGTTTCGTTATCAGCGACCGACACCGCCCAAGGTCCATTATCGTAGATAGCTGGCGAGAAAGATGTGAAATTAATCCCACTAGTCATAGGGGTGTTCAGGCTCGTGAAATGCCACCTTAAGTCTTGAGCGATTGTTCTCGCCTTGCTCATCGGGAAAGGTACGGGGAGATCTGAAGTCGGAACTAGAGAGTAGCCCGTGTCGACTATCAGATTACCACCATCTTTGACGTATCTCTCCAAAGCCTCGAAAGCTCTGCTTCTATCTCGATAATTGTAACCAAAGAGGATGACCACGTCGAACAGTTTCAAATCTTCTGAAGCGTAACGGTCAACGTATTCGAATCCGCGAACGGGAATGACGAAGCGACTGTCATAGCCTGAAAGCGCGAAGCTGTGGAGGATCGGAGCATATGAGGCATCATTACTTCCTATGATCAACGCCGAGGGCGCACTAGTTGCTGATATCAGATGCCCAGCGTGCTTGTAGACGAAGCCAATGGTCCCTTCGCTGGCGACCACTGCCTCGTAATCTTCTGGTCTGCTGAGGAACTTGCCGGTGTTTTGATCAGTGATAAACTTCCTCACTGCGTACCAGTCTAGGAGAAACTGGCTTTCCAACGGGTTGCGAGCCTCATCGCGTATGGCGTGATCGAGCCAGGTAATCCAGCCTTTGTACTCTGGTGGCGTTTCTTGTCCGTAATAGCCATGTGTTTGAGGTATGGGGTATCTGTAATTGAACCATGGGCCAACCCCGGTGAAGGCCCCGAACCTGTGGTTCTCGTCCGAAGGGTGTTGATTCAATAAGTCAAACACCAAGCTGTCCTCCGAGTGGGGCCTTTGATACGCCCTAAAGCTATCGCTCGTTAGCGGATACTTAACGAGGGACCAGACGAAGGTTGCGCATAGAATGGACGCTAACACTGTCCTACGTCGATGCGAGACCCTGTAGCCCGGAAATCTGCAACAAGTCTTGATTTTGTGAAGCACCTGACCTAAAAGAATTCCACAGATGGCAGCGAGAAAGACTGGCAAGAAGAAGATCGAATCTTGTGGGTAAAGCCCCATTGGATAATAGCTTGGTGGAATGCCGAGGTCGGCCGACAACGAAAAGAGGCCAAGAGCAAATGACACTATCCCTAGCGACACCAGCGTCTTCTTGCTGAATTCCGAACCCTGAAAACCGCGCCCTCTCTGTTGTACGATGAGGAGCCCCAATGCAAGCGGTAGAAGCAAGGGCGACAGGCCCCTGTACGTGTGGAGGTAATCCTTCCCTATTGGTAGGATAAGCCATAGAATCGTTGGTCTGTCTCCGAAGGTTTCGCCACCAGCGAAGAAATGTCCAACTGGTTGATTGTAGAAGAAAGGAACGTAGAAGTACGCCGAGAGGAGAAAGCTGGGGACAACTATCTTTACTAGAGAGGTTACTTTCTGCCAAGCTTTTGCACACAGGGCTACGATGACAAAGATAGTTGGTAGAGCAACGGCCGCATCAGCTAGGTGACTCTGCAACACTAGTGATGTGAAAATAACTGCAAAGAAAAAGCTTTGCCTAGTCGAGTTTCTAACGAATCTCAATGTTGAATACATGGAAAGAGAGAGGAAGGACAAACCAACGATTCTTATGACGGCGCCGCTTACAATCCACCAATGCCATAGGCTAGGCGTTGAAACAGCCAGCAAGGCCGCTAGCAGGGCGGGCCTCCAGTCTCCTGTAACTTCTGACACGGTGCCGTATACTCCAAAAGATACGATAACCAAGCTAACTAAGAGTGCAATGTTAATCGACAATTCTACTGAGAGTGTGCTAATTTTCGAGAATGCCGCAATCAAGTAGTACGGTAGAGGAGGATAGAACAAAAAATTCGGCAAGCCTCCTGACCACAGAAACATCAAACGGTCATTAGGCCAGTAACTGAGCACATACTTGATCCTCGTCAAATGGAAGAAAATGTCTGTCCCGGACGGGTAATCTCGCCATGCACCGGCAAGAAAGCTAAGCGCGGTGGTGAATAGTACAATGAACGTGCAAGCAAGAACAAGAGAAATTTTGCCCGCACACTTGACTTGGAAGCTCTTGTCTGCCATACTGTCGAATTTTCCTTGAAACAAGGTGGTTGATCAACTTTCTTCTATATGCTTTGCCCGATCATGTTTGTACTTCAAATACTATCAGATGGACATTTCCGGTAAACAGTGGATGCGCTCAAATGAATCTACCACCGCAGCACCATCTCAAGTCCATCTATATTCCTTTTTAGAGCCTCAACCGAGTCAATCTTCTTGATCTGGCTGATAAGGTACTCGGGTCTCAAGTAGAAGCTCCTCACAGCGAGTCTGCCCATTTGCCGCACCTGCTCCTTCCCTTCATATCCGCGTGGAACGAAAACCGGCTCCCAAATTGTGTACTTACTACGGTCTACCTCTAGGGTGCCGTATTTCGCACTTTGCTCAAAGAGCTCAGTGCCTGGGTATGGCGTTGTTATGCAAAACTGCGCGTAGTCTGGGTTCAGTTCAATCGCGAAGTCAATCGTTTTCTTGGTCAAATCAAGTGTCTCTCCAGGAAGGGCCAACATGAACGAAGCCGTCACACCTATCCTGGCTTCTTTTGTCCACCTAACGGCTTTGCGAGCCTGGTCCAGTGTGATGTCCTTCTTTATGATGTCCAATAACACCTGCGTGCCGGATTCGACCCCGTAGCTAATGTTATAGCAACCGGCCCTTGCCATTTTCTCTAGGAGTTCTTTGTCGACTGTGTCTACGCGTGCTGCGCATCGCCATACTATGCCTAGGTTTTCCTCTATCAGCCTATTGCAGAGTTCAATGGTCCAAGGTCTTTTTATGGCGAACTCGTCGTCAACGAAGGAGATTTCTCGTGCTCCATACTCTTCTATACAGTGCTTGATTTCTTCTACTATGTTTTCAGAGCTTCTGGTTCTGTAGGATCTACCAAACACAGCTTTGGAACAAAACGCGCATCTGTATGGGCAGCCGCGTGTCGCTAACATGTGAACAGCTGGCAAGCGTTCATACTGGTTTGGATGAGGTTTGTACTTGTCCATTGGCAGAAGATGCCGCGCCGGAAACGGGAGACTGTCAAGATCTCGAATTGGTTGTCTGGGCGATGTCAGAACGACGTTTCGATTCTGCCTAAACGCTATGCTCTCGACTTCTTTCAAAGGCCGGCCTTGCGCAATCTCTAACATGACATATTCGCCTTCGCCAAGGACAGCAACATCGACGCTCTCATTTTCGATTAGGGTTTCTCTTGGAAAGATTGAACTATGCGGACCACCAACTACGACTAATGTTTCGGGAAGAAGCTTCTTCACTGCTTCTGAGGTGGCGAAACCGCGGCTCGCAGTGGGCGTAAGAATCGATATACCGACGATGTCTGGCTGCGTCTTCTCTGCCTTATCTACGACATCATTCAAGCTCATGCCAAGAGTAGGCGCATCAATGATGTCCACCTGTATTGCATGTTGCTCTAGGACGGAGGCAAGATAGGCGAGCCCCAACGGTGGCTGTAGACCACCTGCTCTTGGACCGAGCTTCTTTGAATAGCGCTCGTCGAGGGTGATTGGGGGAGAAATGAGCATAACTCTAGACGCGATCTTTCTCTCCCTTTCAGAACGGCTTGGATCCCTCATTCGCAGATCTCCTCGCTTGGGCGAACTTTCAATCTAAGGATTAGAGTATACCGACATATGCCTAAGAGCAGCTTGGGACAACTCATATCCCTTGTAAGTAGTGGTGCTCGCCTGTTTGATCGTTTCTCCAAGCTTCTCTGCCAAATCTCTGTGATCGCTCGGCTCAAAGAATACCAGCGGAAGGCTTTGAAATTTAGCTATGCGACTTGCTATGATCTTCTTGCCGTACGGAATCACCATATTAAGTGCTCCCGACGCTCCAGCTGCCTCATCTCTGCAAGGGAAAATGAATATGTCAGCTGCGTTGAGGTAAGTTGGAAGAATCTGGTCCGGAAGGAAGCCTGTCCAGACTACAGGCAAGTCCTTTTCCCTTGCGTGTTTGACGAGTTGCTCATAATATCGAGCCGCATCAGGATTGGGGTGCGTCTGCAATGGAAGCCCGCCAATTACGACAAGCACTACGTTTCTTTCTTTCAAGATTCCGATGGCCTTTATCGCCAGCTCTATCCCTTTGGCTGGCTTGACAAACCCGAATTGTACGATCACTGTCTTTCCCTCGAAACCTAGTTTTGACTTGCAAACATCGGCAGGCGGTGTCTCGCGTTTCCTGTAGACGAAATGCGGAATCACTACGACATTTCTGTAAGGGAGGTGGTACTCTGAGATCAATATCTGCCTGCTCCGTGAATCATGAACAATAATTGCGTCTACACAGAAATGGCAAAGTAGGAACGTGAATAGGAAGACTGCGAGCCGCTTCAAAGTCAGAAAGCGACCGCTATGGGTGTGTTCCTCGAAGAAACTTCGAGAAAGGATTTCTAAAGGAATAACGCTGTGCATCGTTACTACAACGCGAAGAGAAAGGAGCCTGAATAGAAGGAAAGGAAGCAGGAGCAGTAGTGCGAATTCACCTTTGCCAAATAGGAGGTACTCAAACTGCAGATGCACAATGTCTGGCTTCTCTCTCAGGGTTCCAACAAGAACATCAAACGCAATCCTAAAGCTACCTCGTCTCCAGCAGTTACGATCAGAGAGGACGATAACAGTTGCATTCTTCCTCAGTTCATCAACCAAGGCTTTCGTATACTCAGCCACTCCGCATCGCGTAGGGGGAAAAGTACTGATCATTACTACTTTCGTTTTGGATGCACTTCCACGATCAAGAAAAACGCGAGAGTAGGAAAACAGCGCCCGAAGCGCTCGGCGAGCTTCAGAAAAAAAGTGTCTCTCAAGAGCCGTCTGATGGATGTATCACCTTCCGTCCTGCTTCTGCGAAAACATCTTTCACCATATGCGTAGAGGATTCTATGGATAGCCTTGGGAGCAGGCAAGACGGCTGGAAAACGGATAGGCCTGACCAGCCCGAAATCCAGCAAGAAGACCACCAAATCTCGGTAGCCATAGGCCCGAAGGTGATCAGGTGCACCGAACCCATAGGGATTTGTGTTTCTGTTCGGCGTAGAGATAAGAATACGTCCACTCGCTTTCAAGCACCTAACCAATTCCTCCATTAGTACGCTTGGCTCAGCAACATGTTCAAGCAGCTCTAGACATGTCACCACATCAACCGAACATGTTCGGAGCGGCAACCTCTCGCTGATGGCGACAATTAGGAACATCTCCCTGATGGGCTTCCTTTCCTTCTGCCGCTTCAGCATTTTGGCGCTCAAATCGACCCCGATTACATCACATTTCTCAGCCAGCGCGTGAAGGATCGGACTGGATCCACACCCCACATCGAGCACAAGCTTATCGTTAGGAACATGTTCAAGTACTCGAAGCATTCTCAAGCGTTGCAGCTTTCCAAGGACATTGTTCAGATCAAAAGTTTCTCTGTGATCGTATTCTTCGGCTAGCTTTTCATAGTAAAGCCTACGGTTAACGCCCAGACCGATCTCCTGCGGGCACAGAATCCGCGACGCTGCCGCGTCGGACAATTTCGTCGAGGGATTATATATTGTTGTGCACCTCGGCTCAGTACCGTTCAGGTTGATCGGCAGATACTGGCCGAGTCTGCCAGCGGCAAGTTGAACAAGAGTAGAAGTGCACTAACACTCAAAGATTGTGAATCAGAAGTAACTTCTCAGGATCATCCTAAGCAACTTGTAGGCAAAAACTATATCGCGCTTTCTGGATTTTCCGTAGATCCTACTATCTACATGAATGGGCAGCTCCTTCACTCTGTAACCCTGCTTCGCCGCCTTTACAACGAGCTCTGAGCAATACTGATCCTCGCTAAATGATAGGGACCGAAACACCTCTGAACGAAGCGCCCTGAAGCCGGAAGTCATGTCCGTGATATGAACGCGGAAGAAGTAACTGAACAGAGCAGAGAAGAACGCTATTCCGAGGCGCCTGACCGTTGGCGTCTTTTTCCCACTGTAAAGAACTCTCGAGCCGATGACCAAGTCTGCCTCATCCTCACTGATCTCGGCTATCAGGTTAGGGATCTCTGATGGGTCGTGTTGGAGATCCGCATCTAGACAGACTAGGATCGATGCGCCCAGCATTAGCGCACCTTGAAAACCGGTCAGTATTGCGGCAAGTTGTCCCCTGTTGACGATGTGCGAGATAACGTAAGCCCCGGCTTGCCTAGCCCTGCTAGAAGTCTGATCGTCCGATCCGTCGTCAACCACGATTACTGCGTCTACGTATTTGAGTGCTTCGCGAACAACCTCACGGATCGTACCCTCTTCATTCAGAGCAGGTATGACTGCGGTTGTCTTTGGTGTCTGACCCAACTTGGTCGCACGCTTATATAGGCTCGCGCAAACCAGATATAAACAGACTCCGGGTGAAGAGCCTCTTGGGCTTTGTTGGCTTACTAGTCTTTGCGCTCAGTGGAATCGGACTGGGTTGCGTTGTTTATCTCTACCGAAAAGGCAGGATCGATAGGAAGACCCTGGTCTTTTGGCTTGGTCTCTGGACCGTGCTTGCGGGGGCCTCTTTCAAAATCGAAATAATAGCTATTGATCTAAACCTGATTTCGGATCAATGGGTGAGACTCTCTCCCTCCTTTGTCGCAATCCTATCCGTGATCACGGTTATCCTGTCCCTTCAAGTGTTAAGTCTGAACCTGAGATTCACCAATCTGAACAGACAGATCACAGCAATCAACCGAGCGATATCACTCTACAACTTCAGGGTAGAACTCGAGAAAAAGAATAGATAGCGAAGCTGACAAGAAAAAGCTTCTGGAAAGCCTACTATGATTACGTGCCGACAATTCTCGTGAGACATTCATAGTAGCTACTCGTGGCAGTGATTCTTGAGGTTTCACTCACAGCAAGCGTGAATTCTCTTCTTGACGAGGTCTTCAATGACACTCTGAGGGCTCATCAATCTCTTCATGCCCAGAACACTCTTTGCCCTAGAAACATCGATCCTGACTAGGTTCTTATCTTCCGGCCTATACATTATCGGAAGCCCTCTGTCAATAACTTTGATATCGGGTACGACTTTGCCACCTGAAAATCGCTTGACGCATTTCCTCACGAGTTCAGCCAGTTCCAAGATGGTTATGGGAATCGGATAGACAAGGTTTATGATGTGCCCGTCAAAGGCTTCATCCTGTTTCATACTACCATCAATGATTCTCTCGACAAGTCTCTCGATTCCTCGGCAGACATCTCTCACCCCCACATAAAACATTGGCCTATGCATACTGTGCCTGAATGGCGTGACCGCTCGTCCCGCAAGCGCGTTTGTTAGGAAAATGCTAGCAGCGGTGTCCTCGGGCATTCCGTCCCCAAGCACAGTACCCAATCTGATAATGCTATAGATCTTATCTTCGGACTGTTCATCATAAAGCCTAATGAGGACCTCCTGCAATATCTTGGACAAAGCATAGAGCTTGGCCCTCGCCTCGACTTTGTCGGGGTTGTAACCGAAACCCTCGTCTATCCTTCCGGCAAGTCCCCGTTCTCCAAAAACATGCCAAGAGCCAGTTAGAATGAGCCCTCTAATCTCGGGATCAGTGTCAACTATTCTGCAGACATTCTGAGTGCCGAGAAAATTCACTTCCAGTCCAAGTCTAGGTTTCTTGTTTATGAACGGAATCTGAACTATCGCGGCGTGGACGATGACACTGGGTTTGCCTACATTCTTCTTGAGGCGATTGAAGTCCCTCACGTCACATATCTTATGCATGATACCTTCCTTCCTAAGCAGTGGATGCTGCTCACCAATGTCGAACGTAGCGACATCGAATCGGCTGCCCAAATGTTTCGCTAAGTGAGAGCCTACGAACCCGCATCCGATTATCGCAACTTCATAGCGCTTCATCACCCAACGATTCCTCCCACAGCCCATTTCAGGCGCCAATTACGCGGTAAACTATGACTTCTCCCCAAGACTTTGCGAGAATGAAAGGCCCATGGTCCCTACCGTCTCTCAGCTCAGGAAAAACGCGATTGGTGTAGTCGAAGTCGGCAGTCGAATAGATTATCCAAGTCACATTATGTTCCCTCAGCCATGCAGCTCGGAGATCATGTTCAAGCGGAGAATAGTGCGCGCCTAAGATGTTCAGATCTCCTCGTATGTGCCAATGGTGGACAAGGCGATAAGTTATCATTGGAAGTTCTGATACTATGGTTCCGCCTTGATACCTCGGCCCTATCCAATCCGCGACCTCGAAGAAGCTCCTGATATCACCTTGGTACGAAATGAATCTAGGCGCCAGCGACAAAGTCAGGATCGCGCAGACGGCCGTCGCAAGCAACACCATGTGAGAAAGGTGAAGTGCTTGCAACCTTGATCTAAGAGCATTAAAGTAGTATGCTATGAGAAAGCTCACAAACACTGAAAGAAGCATATAGTACCTCTCGGCACCGAAGAGGGGTGGCGTCCTAACTGTCAACAACCCTCCATAGAATAGAAGTTCGCTGAACGAGAACAGTAGGAGGACCTCTACCTTTTTCTTCAGAAAGCTGTATAGGAGCCCAAGGACGCCGGGAATCACCATCGAGATACCCATCACGGCATACATCAAGCGTACTTCCCACCCGTATATGGTTGGGAAGCCAATTATTCTGAACATGTAGAGCCAATCTCCCGTGTGCGCTCGGAGCATGAGAAGGTATGGTCCCATCACGGCTCCATAGCCTAGAACTGCTGGAATCAGACTCTCGCCACCCCTTCTCCGTAAGAGCTCGTACACAACTAGTATTATGAAGAGCGGGTAAGCAGCAAAGTGTGATGTCGAGGCGGCGCCGAATGCGGCTCCCGCGTAGAAATCGTGTTGCTGACACAACATCAAAAGACCAAGTAATGTGAAGAAGACCATAATCGTCTCGTTCAAGGCTAGGATGTCGTGAAAAGCCAGAATTGGAAATGCCGCCAACAGCGTTCCAAAAAGAATTCCCACCGTCTCGCTTCTGTGCCTACCGACACGGTATGCTAACGCCGCTGAAGCTGAGCCGATGAGCATGTTAAGAACTCTCATGTTCCAAAGGCTCGTTCCGAAGAGCCGTATGAGAAGCGATTGCGTCAAGAGCGGCAAAGGTGGCCAATAATACTCAACGCCCATAAGATCCCACATTCTCCCGTACTTCAAGCCAATATTCAGAGTGTAGTACGCTATCTGCCAGTGATGATAGCTGTCCCAGTTCCAGTCGATGGGAGTCACATACAATGCGTAGATAGCTCTCAGGAGAAACGCTCCAAGGAAAAATCCCATAGGGAAAAGCAGTCGCCTAGCCATCATCAGGAAAAGCCTTGGTCGCTCCAAGGAATGCGCTATCATAAGCATTGCCTCGAGGCTTTGGGAAAAAGGCCACCGTAGGTCATAAGCTCGCCCTCGGGGAGATAGGGAAGCTTCCTTGCCTTCGCGACGAGAGTCAAGCCCATTGGGAAATTTACTCTATTCTCCAAACCGAGCCAGTACCCGTAGAGCTGCATCAAGTTAGGAGACCTAACGGTTTCCACGCCCCTCCCAAGAAGCTTGAAAACGACGGCCCAGCCAATAAGCCCCGGAACGTTCCAAAATCTGCAAAGTTCAACGCATAAGCCCGCCCGCTTGACAGCCCTGGCCAAACTATTCCTTGAGTACCTTCGATAGTGACCGACTTTCCTGTCAAGTTCTGAGTAAAGCCAAGAATTTGCTGGGACCGTAAGAAGCAGCACACCCCTATTGCGGAGGAGCAAGGAAGCGTTGTGAATGGCTAAGCCTTCGTCTTCGATGTGCTCGAGAACGTCAGACATTACTACTGTGTCGAAGAAGCCTAGGCGATCAGCGAGTTTCGAGATGTCGAGAATGTTTCCCTGAACGAATGTGGCCTTCATTTGTTTCTCGCAAGCTTTCGCGATACAGGCGGCCGACTTCTCCAATCCCGTCACCTCGCGACCTGGTGCAATCAAGAATTGAGTTAGGCTTCCGATGCCGCAACCGATATCGAGTATCCTATTTCCTTCCACTATCGCGCTAAGTAGTTCTCCTTTCTGCCTGAGCCAAGGAAACATGTTTCGTTCTAGAGCCTGAAGCTCCGCAATCCCCGCGTAATCCGTAGGGTGCAGCGCCATTTCCCCTTGCAATTTTCACATCCGCTCAGCCTATCTAACTGCCTAGTTCAATTCAGGGTTTCTCTCGGAAGATAGAAATGGCGTGGTATCCCGTCAAGCAGATCAGGCCACCTTTCTTAGCTCGTATTCAATCCTCCTTCTAGTATTCACTACAAGATCGGCTAGTAGGCCTACGATCAGAACTAGGGCCCCTGCGATGAAGAGAAATGAGGCCAGGACGACCGATGGAATGTGAACGACTTCTCCTAGGTATATCTTCTCATAGAGTACCAGTGACGCTGGATATAGCCCAACCACAAAAAAGATGCTCGCGAATATCGAGAAGAAGAAGAATGGACGTGCATTCATTACTATGAAGAACAAGGTTCTCGCGATTCTCCCGCCATCTCTAAACGCTCTTAGCTTCGATGCCGATCCTACCCGTTTCTTGTAGCTCACGTCAACCTCTTTGATTCTGAACCTCCTTACTGTTGACTCGATAGTGATCTCTGACTCGATCTCAAAGCCGTCACTGAAGAGGACCAGTTCTTTGAACGCGCGACCTCGAATTGCCCTGTATCCTGAGAGCATGTCCTTGAGATTCACATGCAAAGTCCTCCTCGTCATCAAGTTGAACATTCGATTGCCGATTCTATTTAGTAGTCCAATCGCGCCGCTCTCAGCGTGTTCGTGCATTCTTGACCCGATAACCATGTCGGCCTCGTCGTCTAGAATTGGCACCACAAGACGTTCCATCTCAGCTGACGAATAGGTCCCATCTCCATCGATGAAAACATACACTTCAGCCCCAATAGCGTTTGCCGCCTCCTTCATCGCCGCACCCTTACCAGTTCCGTGCTGAAGCAGAACTTGAGCTTCAGACTGCCTTGCCTTCTCTACTGTGCCATCAGTCGAGCCGCCGTCAATCACAACTATCCTCACCCCCTTTCCTCGAATCTCCAATGGAGCTTCTAGTATTACGCTCCTTATCGTTGGTCCTTCATTGAGGGTTGGTACTATTACACAAATCTCGGGGGTGGACAAACGCCGTATCCCACATTTGAGTTGAGCTTTCTTCAGCAAGTCACTTCGAAGTAGTCCCTGACTATTTAATGTTGTATCCGATATTGTCCTTTTATTCTTTCGCCTAGGTCTTGTTCTACGAGTCATCCCATTTTTTCAAAACGTGTCCAATGTGATAGGCCAGGCCTGTAGGTAAATTCACAACGTTATTTCAGACTCTGGGACGTACACACGTGAGATCCTGCGAGGTATTATCTAAAGAGGCTTAGCGCTAGCAGAGCTTGGATCAAGATAGGATATGGTGTCTTCGTCCTCAATGTAATCCCTCTGAGCATCGGTCTTCTACATCTTCTGGGCATCGCGTGTACAAGAGCAGGCAAGTCTCTCCAAACTCAAACTCGTAGAACTGCTCTGTAGAGGACTGCATCATACGAAAAGAAGATACGGGTTTGATTGCGATCACCGGCTTCTTCCAACATATTGAAGCTCGACAGTGAATGCTTTCTTATGTTAGGTATAACTGATAGTATATCCAGGAGTACAACGGGGGACTTGCCGTGATCAGGACAAAAGTACGCATGATGAAGCTCGATGAAGTTGAGCTTGAGATAGTAAAGGCAGCGAAGGACGCCGCCCAGCAGTTCCTCCCAACTGGCATCGATTTGGGAACTGCTGCTGCCCTAGGATCTCTGATTATGCTGAAGGAGGTTCTCAGAGCGGACATCAGTCTCCTCAAAACACCAGAAGTTCAGCCGTACTTGGGCCTTATCGAAGTCATCCGTGAAGCTGCAATACGCCGAACCGAAGCGAGCTCTTGAAGGCTAAGCCTCTCTGAATCTACGGACCGTCGAGGTTGAAGACTGAGTGTTGAGCGACAGAGGCGTCCGATGATACTTGAAGCGATGAGTCTGGCTGTTCAGGTACGCATGAGAGCCAGGGTTAGATAAGATGATGAAGCTCAGAAGGACCTTGCCAGTGATTGCAATTCTTATGATTGCCAGCTCATACGCTTCATGTTGCCCAGTGTATGCCCATTACACGTTAGGTGAGCTATCAGGAAACGCTCCACGATACAGGCGGTACGATTACGAGCGGACGCCCCAGCATAAGACTGGTCTCATAGGCTATGTCTGGCCAGGAAGCGGTTGGGGCCAATTTCCAGGATACGAGACTCCAGGCGATCCTCTATCGACTAACTACTATTCACCTTGGGGGGCAATCCTTACTTCCACAGATGAACACCAAAATCGAGGTGATCTCATCTTCGCTGTCAACTACAGCGATCCAAACGGCCTCTTGACAACGCCCTTGTCATACTCGGTAACAATAGCGGTTCCTCCGGAATTCGAGCCTTCCGAAAGTTCCCGAGTGGTCACAACCACATGCAATGCCGCAGGTTCCCCGGGTAGACGTGACCTCAAGGATCCCTTCGCGCCAGGCTGGTGGATAATATGCTTAGGCGGCGTTGCCTTTTACCCGGGAACCGACAACTGGTACTTCGCTAGAATAAATGACATAGCCGCTCCGAAAATAGCCGGAAGGTACTTTTTCAAGCTCCTGTTTGATAACCGTACCGCGCCGGTCGAGAACTTTCCAGTCCTACTCGTCGAAGGCGAAATTGATCCAGCCATAATCTACGGTACAGTTAGGTATGGCGGCTGGAACGTGTCGCAATACAACCAGCCGATTCACCTAGCAGGCAGGGTAAGAGCCGTAGGAACAGCAGAGGACCCCTACACAGGAAGATCCACTGGAAGAAGAGTCGAGGCTAGAGCTTACTTCAACGCCTCAGCGCATGGTCATTATGAGCTGGAAGGATTGGCCCCCGGTTTGTACACTATCTATGCCTCGGCAGCCGGATACCCAGAGCGTATAGTATGGGAAAACGTGAGGGTGTTGAAGGGACAATCTCTTCAACTTGATTTGAGGCTTTATCCCGGCGCTGTTGTCTCAGGAGTTGTATTTTCCAAGAATGGGTTAGGAACAGAAAAATGGGCTGGCCTTAGACCGATAGCGATCGAGATCTATGACGCACCGATATATACGGAAGACCACTTGGTCGCGTTCTCTCCTGTAAACCTCACTCGCCCTCCGTATACTTCGTACACGCAGGGCGATGTGATTTGGCGAAACGGAATCGCTCAGTTTACTCCCAGACTGGTAGCTTTTCCGTGGGAGGGGCCTAGCCCTGGGAAGGATCCCTTCGGCTTGCACAATGGTGTTGGTCCCGCTCAGTATTGGTGGGTAGATCCTGACGGGTTGTACACGAACGGTGGCGGCTCATTTAGTTTCATCTTCAAATTCGGCGTCCAAGGCCGATACGGCGTTCCAACAGAATGGAGCGGACACATCCCCCAAGAATTCGCTAGTTGGATCAACGGGTTAGGAGCCGGGGCATACTACCTAAGGGCTTGGATCAACGGGTACGTACAAACTGTTGACGGCGTAAGCGTCAAAGATTATGATGTGATTGTTCCAGATGGGCGATGGGCTGGAGACGCACGAATCGAAATGGATTTGTGGAAGTACAGCGGATTCAATATTGTAGTCCACTTCCACAACGAGCAAGGAAAATCGTATTCAGATCCTATTGGAGGCCCGGACCCCGGTAGGTACTTGATAGTGGAAGCTTACCATGACGGAAGGCTGCAGGGAGTAAACTTCACCTATGTCGGTAAGGGCAATAGCAGCTATCAGATCACCTTGAACGGGCTTGGGATGGCTGGACCGGACAATACTCCAACTTACATCGCAAACCCTCACAGGTGGATGAAGTTCTTTGAATGGAAATATTATGGACTCAGAGACAGCGGCTTGATACCGGGCATCTACACCATTAGGGCTTA
>Ga0315314_1000322_pt1 | contig 58926 bp, 81 predicted proteins | sample TDP9_MG_FD_203631 | JGI IMG/M metagenome (GOLD analysis project Ga0315314, IMG submission 203631) | Freshwater sediment microbial communities from Lake Towuti, South Sulawesi, Indonesia - TDP9 | ecosystem: Environmental > Aquatic > Freshwater > Lake > Sediment | place: Indonesia: South Sulawesi...
CTCTGGGATCGCGTCGAGGAGCCTGTTGAGGTGCCTCTCTAAGTCGGTGAAGACGTGGCTCTCAATGAAGATGTCGTAAGCCCTATTGATCCCGCTCTTCCAGAGCCTCCTGTCGTCCTCCTTGAGGCTACCGACGAGGTGATGCCCGCCCATCGCTTCAACAAGGTCGTGAACAATGTTCGCCCCATTCGTGACAACAGCATTCACGTAGCCCCCCCTGATCAGGTCTGTGAAGATGAGACGCATACCACTCGGGACAAGCGGACCAGACAATGCGAGAAAAACCGTGTAGTCGGCGTCGCCGAACATCTCAGTCACGATGTCCACAGCCCTCGCAACACTGCCTGCACCGATGACGCCTGCACCACCCATCTCCTTGACGAGTTCATCCACAGTCATGCCTTGCTTCAAGCGCATCTGCCTAACGGTCCTCGAATAAGCCTTCTTGCTCATTGTATCTCCATCCTTAGACCCCAACCTTCTGCTATTATTCTTTTTCTTATCATGAAATACAAGGGGTATAGGGCGTATGATCCTTGAATGCGAAGATGGCTACTATAAACCCCCTTAGATAGAGATGAAGACCTGGGTGAGGAATCGTCTACACAATACAAGAACTTAATTCAAGCGCCTTTGACCCTAATAATCTTGTTCCGACCCATAATATTCCAGTAACTGACCTCAGCACCCGCCTTCAACTTCGAGCTGACTTCCTTCTCACTAGGCATCGGAGTCTCGAAGACCTCATAGGTCTCAAGGTCCATCAATTGAACAGAATCAAGCGAAAGGGAGAGGACCTGAGCACTTCTCTTATCCACAATAGGAACCTGAACAGTCGCATCCGTTGGACTAACAAAATCCCTCTTGGAGTTGTCGAGAAGGCTCACGGCGACGCAACGGAACTTGGCGCTCCCATGCTTCCCTGGCTTACTCTTCTGAATAGAGACGATCTCAGAGGGCACATCATCTACGATCACATAGTTGCCGACTTTGAGTTCTCCCACTCTAATGTTCCTGTAAGACACATATCATCAGCATAACTATACCCAAAAACCCAATTTATAAAACTAATGCAGGAAAAGAAGGAGAACTACCAGCCTATGGCATAAGGCGTCCGAGTCCTCGGCGAAGCAGCACCATACATGATGCCTGTCTCCCGATCATACTGTATGGCAAGGCATCTCCCATGAGACCAGCCACCACTTACAACAACCTTAATTCCTCTAGACGCCAAACCATCTTGCACGTCGCCTGATATACGATCCTCAACATTGATCTGTCCTGGATGAGCGCTGTGAGGATGGAAGGAGCTTGGGAAATGAGTTGTATGAACCGTAGGAGCGTCTAAAGCCTCTTGAAGATCCATGCCGAACTCGACGTGGTTAAGGAATAGCTGAATTGTCCACTGCTCTTGCTGAGCCCCACCCGGTGTCCCAAAGACCATGTATGGTGCTCCGTCCTTCGTCACAAGGCTAGGTGTCAAAGTCGTGCTCGGTCTTCTTTTCGGACCGAGCCTCTCTGCACGGGCAGGAACGAGGTGGAACATCTGCGCCCGCGTTCCTAAGGGAAAACCTAAGCCTGGAATCACAGGCGAAGTCGGTATCCAGCCTCCGCTGGGAGTTGCTGAAAGCATGTTTCCGAACCTATCTGCAGCGTCAAGCTGGACGGTGTCAAATGTATGTTCGCTGTCTCTTCCTTCTTCAATCCTCTTAGCCTTCACCATTCCAGGTCTAAGTTCCATACTCGCGTGATGAGGGTCGACGAGCTTTCGCCTTTCAGCCGCATACTCCTTCGAGAGCAGAGTCTCAAGAGGAACATCCACAAAATCGGGGTCAGCGTAATACTCCTCCCTATCCGCATAGGCGAGCTTCGCACACTCGATCAAGGTGTGAAGATACTCAACCGAATTATGACCCATACCCGTCAGGTCAAAGCCCTCAAGGAGGTTGAGCCACTGCAAGAAGACAGGACCCTGAGACCAAGCCCCACATTTATGGACTCTGTAGCCTCGGTAATCAACGGAGACTGGCACCTCGATCCTACCTCTGTACTCCGCGAAATCCTCAAGGGTGAGAAATCCATGATGCTCTTGACCATACGTGTCTCGACACCTAAAGCTATGGACAAACTCCACGATCTTCTTGGCGATCGATCCTTCATAGAAACAGCTTCGTGCCGCCTCCAGACCAGCTTGACGACCGAATTTAAGATCCTTCCTCTCAGCCTTGGCAAGAGCCTTGAAAGTTCTACCTATATCTGGGTTCACGAAAATCTCCCCCGTCTTAGGCGTCCTTCCCTCTGGAAGATATACTTCTGCTGAAGAGGGCTACTCTTCTCTGAACCGCTTCTCTGAACGTCCAACTGACCTTTCAAAGTTGGAAGTGACGGGGAAACCCTCGGAGGCTAATTCTATTGCTGGAGCTAGTACGTCTCCCAGTTTCATTGTTCCGTAGTGAGAGAGGGCGATGATCCAAGCATCAAAGGCGCCAGGAACAACCGCTGGCAGAAAACCGTCTGGAGGTATGAGATCATAACCATGCTCCTTGAACCACTCTATCGTTGCAGCTTTCGGGGAAGGACCCTGTCCATTAACAGCAACCACCCGATCCTCTCCAGAGACGTAGACAAGTATCGGCGATTCTCCAGCAGGACCTACGATCCAAGGCTCCAGCACGGTCAGGGCTGCCCACATGGCTGCTCCAGCATCCACCGCGTTTCCACCTCTGAGAAGGATCCTAAGTCCCGCCGTGCTGGCGAGATAGTGGGTTGAAGTTACCATTCCATGAGTGCCCATCACTACTGGTCGACTGACGAACTTTGACAACCTAGAACCTCCAAAATCATTTGCTTCAACTAACCTAAATATACGGCGTATTTATCGATTTGGTGGAGACAAATGAGCTGCTGGAAACTTGGGGATTCCTCGAAGACTTCGATTCACAGCGATGAACTTGAACCTAGAAGATATTCAACAAGGGGTTTATATTCTAGGTTTGGAGAATACTGAATAAAGGATTTAAAGGTACTATAGACGCTTGAAGAGTGGTTGTGACATCTTTGCAGGGGGGAAATAGGAGCAAGATACGGATCGAGAAGCTTATCCTCCCAGGGGAGAAGATAGGGGTCATCGAGGAGTTTCTCTTCGGCAACGGCGCCTACGAGGAGAAGGGCACGATCAGATCCCAAGTTCTAGGTGACGCTAAGATAGACTTGGAGAAGAAGTTCGCTGAAGTCGTCTCTAAGACGAAAACCCTCATCTATCCGAGAGAAGGGTCGAAAGTAGCAGGTGAGGTTGTAGAAGTCAAGAGACCCACCGCTTCTCTTGACCTCTTCAAGGTTGATGGATACCTCATGGCCATGCCTTTCACAGGAGTACTCCACTATTCAAGCATGAATCGAGAGTACACGGGGCATATGTCCCTTGCGGTGAGAGAGAGCGATATCGTAAGGGCGAAAGTGATAAACATGAAAAACAGGGTCATTCAACTCTCAATACAAGAACCGGAGTACGGAGTCGTCTTTGCCTTCTGCTCTAAGTGCGGCGCCCCCCTAGAGTTGAAACGAACCAGGCTCATCTGCCCGAACTGCGGGAAAATGGAAAGGAGGAAGCTGTCAAACTTGTATGGAAGGGAGGCATTAGAATGAAGGTGAGAATAATAGAGAAGGACAAGAACTTCTTGAAGCTGGAGATCGAAGGAGAGGGGCATACCCTCTTCAACTTCGTACAAACTCTCCTGCTACAAGAGAAAGGGGTGGAGATTGCGGGTTATAACAAACCCCACCCCCTAAAGGAGAACACAATCCTCCACTTAAGGACGAAAGAAGGGACGTCTCCAGAGGAAGCCCTAATGACAGCCATAGAGAAGGGCAAGACAGAGGTGAACGGATTTCAATCAACCTTCGAGAAGGAAATGGCAAAACAGGAGAGCAACAGAAGAAGAACTCAGTGATATGAAAGGAAACCTACTAGACTCGGAGACAAGGACTAAAGGCATCAAGTCAGTGAAGAACGAGATAAGGGTTCTCGCCATCAGTGATATTCCCCTAGAGGACTCTTCAAAGCCTCTCTGGGTTGTAGGCGTAGTATTCAGAGGCAAATATTGGTTAGATGGAATAATGAGGACGCAGATCCCATCCGAGAGACTCAACGCAACCCAAAACCTCATAGAGATGATTAGAGCTTCTCCTCACTACGACCAGATAAGAGTCATCATGCTGAGCAACATCACCCTCGGGGGTCGAAAGATCATTGATATAGAAGAACTCTACGAAAAGACGCTTAAGCCTATCATCCTCCTGATGGAAAGGAGACTACTACCAGAGGACTTACTCAAAAGACAACAAGAAAAAACCGAAAAAGACTTAGTGTCTAGAGCTCTAGAGGCTGTGGGTAAGAGCGTCGAGCTAAGTTTAGGAGAGAGAGGCCGGTGGTTCATGTTGAGTGTTGGGCTCTCAAGCGGTATTGCTGAAAGAATTGTGAGAAGAACAACCAGAGATAATTGTGAACCCGAGGCTCTAAAGGTTGTCCGTCTCATCTCCTCAGCATTCTCCCAGATGTTGCTTGAATAGCAAAGTTTAAAAGAGCTTTTCTTTATGGGAAAGACAATGAAGGTAGAGTTATGAAATTCTGTCCAAAGTGTGGGACTCTCCTCATACTTAAGAAGGAGAAGCGTTGCCTCACCTGTCCGAAGTGTGGTTGGGAGGAGGAGGCTGAGGAACCTATCTGCTTCACCAAACCATCTGCTGAAGACAAGATAGTGACAATTGGCAAAAAGGAGCAGAGCCTCCATACTCTACCTCAGGTTAAGGCTAATTGCCCGAAATGTGGTCATGGGAAGGCTTATTGGTGGATGGTACAGACGAGAGGCATTGACGAGAGCGCTACACAGTTCTATAGATGTGTCAAATGTGGATATACATGGCGCGACTATAGTTAGACCAAGAATCTCGATCTTAGTAAAACATATCTAGGCTAACATTGTAGATGTAGGATTAGGAGGAAGATCCGTTGTTCGAGCTAGAAACCTCAAAGATCGATGCCTTTCGTAACCTGATGAAGTCTGTCTCAGTCATCGTCGAGGAAGGAAGTTTCACCCTCGGAGAGGATCAAATAAAGCTTCTAGGCTTGGACCCTTCTCGAGTGGCAATGGTTGATTTCGAGCTTCCAAGAGGATCCTTTGACAAGTACAAATGTGAGGGGGAGAAGAAGCTCTCTCTCAACATCAGCGAGTTCATAAAGTTCTTGGACAGGGTTGAAAAGGACGAATATGTGAAGATGTTATTAAACGAGGAAATGATGAGACTCGCCATAGAGTGCAGCCGGGGCGGTCATACGAGGCAGTTCATAATGCCTCTTCTTGAACTTGGCGAGGAAGAATTTCCCTCTCCCAAGATCTTCTTCAAATCGAATGCAAGGTTACTCACACGAAGCCTCAGACAAGCCATAAAGGACGCGGCGTTGGTAGGCGAACACGTGAAGTTTGAGATAACTCCAAATGAACTTAAGATCAGTGCTGAGGGCGACATGGGCAGTTCCTTGGCAAAGTGGAACAAGGGTGCAGAGGACCTCCTAGGACTTAAGGTGGAGGAAAGCTCAAACGCCACCTTTACCCTCAGCTACTTGGAGGACATAGTCAACGCTGCTTCAGTCTCCTCTGAAGTCGTCTCTCTCGAACTATCCTCCGACATGCCCATCAAACTTAACTTCGAGCTCCCCTTGGGGAGGCTTATATACTACCTTGCGCCTTGCATCGGCGTCTAAACATGCTCTTGAACGTAACTCTGTCAAACACAGATCTGGCCAAATACACTTTTACTCCACAAGCTGCTTCTCTTGTCGAGTCCCTTAACATCAAGATAGATGATCTAACTGAGCCTGCCTACAAGGAGAAACTTGAGAGAGCTAAGGTCAGAGTCGAGGCAGCGATCAAAGATGGCGTGGTCGGAGCCGACTTGAAGGATCCCTTGGTTGAGATCGTGTCTTACCCAATCGCTATAATGCTTGTGAAGGCTCTTGGGGATCGCTTTCTATACAGGAGATATGCAACTGCCGAGGCCAAGAGATCCTCCAAGCTTTTGGAGAGGGAGAAGGACGCTAAGCTACTATTCTTGGCACGAGAATCCTTTGGATGGAAAATCCTTTCTAACGAAGAGGGCGTCGGCAGGTATTCGATTCTCCTCCACTTTATAGACTACATGCGCATTGCCTCTGGCTTCCACGAACCGAGATGGAAGCTTGTGAACAGGACTGTGAAGGATGGCTACGTCAGAACTACGAAGATCGAGGCAGCTAGGCTGATGGAGGTCGAGATCGAGCGGAAGATAATGGAGAACCTTCTAGTAGGAGGGGGGTTCAAGCTTCCGGAGTCGCTTAGAGTGCATCTTCGGAACATCGAGAGGCTGTTAGAGGAGAATCGAGGTAAGATCGGGGCTGAAGCTCTTCCAAGTGAAGTGGTCATTGAAGCTTTTGCTCCCTGCATGAGGCGGGCGTATGAGGGACTCATCTCAGGTCGGAAAGCTTCCCACATGGAACGCTTCGGACTCACCTCTTTTCTCATCAACACGGGCATGGACTTAGATAAGATCGTGAAACTCTTCGTCTCCGTCTCAGACTTCGACGAGGAGCTCACCAGGTATCAAGTAGAGCACATAGCCGGCCTGAGGGGAGGAAGAACAAGGTACACCCCGCCCACATGCTCGACACTCCGAACCCATGGAATCTGCATAAACCCAGACAGCCTCTGCAAACAGGTGAAGCACCCCCTCACGTATTACAGAAGAAAGGTTAGACAAAGAGGGGGAAGTGAGGAAAAGAAACCTAAATAGCCGACCGAAGGATGCCAAAGCATATACCTAATTCGTTCTTAGAAAGATATGAGAATCCAGTAAGTTTAAGATTTGTTATTACATGTCCGAAGAGAAATGGTTTATCATGAGCCTATGAGTGTTGATAATATGAGGCATTGTCTATGGGATTTACGTACGTGAAAGTAAAATTGGTGAACCCAGCCTCTCCAAGTATGTTTGAGGTGGTCGAGCTGATTGTGGATACGGGTGCAGTGTACACGATTGTCCCTGAACTTGTTTTAGAGAGGCTTCAAATTCAGAGAAGGGAGAGGAGAGTCTTTCTAACGGTGAACAAGCAGAAGATCAAGCGGGATGTTGGAATAGCCGTAGTTGAGTATACTGACAGAGTGGCTGGAACCAATGTGGTCTTCGGCGAAAAGAACGATACACCAGTACTGGGAGTAATCGCGCAAGAGGAACTTGGGCTAGAGGTAGACCCTGTGACCAAGCAACTGAAACCATCTGCTCTGCTTCTGCTCTAAGATCCTTTCTATCTCAATCTCACGTGCGGCTCGTCTTTTTAGCCTCGCCTAACATTCTACAAAACAGGTTTCTGCCTTTCCATGATAGCATATGTCTACAGAAAGTCACCCTTCCAATAATTTTATTCATGGAACTGCAGAATGCATAGAGAAGGGATCTCAATGAGCGGATTGACAAAGGAGAAGCGCACTGCCGTAGACTGGGTCCAGGCTAATGCATCTGAAATGGCCAGAATGAGCGACACGATCTTCCAATTAGCTGAGCCAGGACTAAGGGAGTACAAGTCGGCGAGGCTGCTTGTTAGCTATCTCAAGCGACAGGGCTTCGACATCAAAGAAGGAGTTGCTGGCATGCCAACTTCCTTCATAGCGACTTGGGGAGAGCAGCGCCCCGAGATCGGTTTCTTTGCGGAATACGACGCCACACCAGGGCACTCGCAGAAAGCTGTTCCTTGGGAGGAACCCGAAGTCTTTCAGGGACCTGGCTTCACGGACTCTCACAACATGCTTGGCGTCGCCTCGTGCTTCGCAGCAACAGCATTGAAGGAGGCAGCGGAAGCCCACAACCTACCTGTCGGGATCAGGGTTCTGGGGACTCCTGCAGAGAAGCTCTGCGTCGGCAAGCCCTACATGGCTCGGGACGGCTTCTTCGATGGCATGGACGCCGTTCTCGCTTGGCATCCTGGCGGACCGACGACGGTTCTCGGAGAAGTCTGGCCTCTTGCCTACAAGAGCATGCTCTTCAACTTCTCCGTCAAGAGAGCCGCAGGCGGAACGAGCGGCGATGTCAGTTACCCAGGCGCCTTGGACGCGGCGGTTCTGATGTATGGTAATGTTAACCTCATGAAGGAGCACATACTCGCCCTGATGAGGAGGGGTGGCAGCATGAACGAGTTCATGATGACCGGTGGACAATGCACAGTCTCGACGCCTGAGTTCAGCCAACTCGTGTACTGCTGGAGGACGACCAGCCTAGAGGATCAAAGGACCGTCACCGGTGTTGTTGAGAGATGCGCTGAGGCTGCCGCCATGGTCGCAGACTGTCATGTTGAGAGCCGCCTCTTGACATCTGTTAGAACCGGTCTGCCGAACAAGGTCATGACTGAACTTGTCATGCGAAACCTGAGGATGATCGGTGCGCCTCAGCACACGGCAGAGGACAAGGAGTTCGCTCGTAACATCCAGCGGAACCTGGGCTTAGAGCCTATGGAAGAACCCTACGACGAGACCTTGACGGAGCCTGAGCAGGCATACGACCGCTTCCGCCCGGCCGACGATGTGAACGAGTTCACGTGGCATGCGCCCACAGCCCGCCTCTATGTCAGCAAATCGCTAAAGCCAGTGCTAGGGTTCAGGTATCCAAGATGGGTTGACTCAGCCCTCTGTGGCACGGGAGCTACCCACAGGATGGGGGAGACCGCCGCCAAGGTCTTGGCGTCAAGCGCCGTAGAGTTACTGACAACGACAGGACTCCTAGAACAGGCGCAGGTCGAGTTCAGGAGGAGAAGACAAGCACAAGACATAGGCCCACTCGTCCCTACGGGTCTCAAACCGCCAATTGAGCTCCGCTGGCCAGAGGGGGTAGACCGACCCCGCTCCGAGTGGTGGATACCAAGCACCAAGACCTAAAATCCCGCATTAACGCCTAGTACCATGTGCAAGGTTTATATCAATGGTATTGGTCTTCTCTGTATGGTAAAGCACTTGAATGAAACAGCGACGGTGACAAGCAAGAGCATGGTAACCATCCCTGCAAGGATTAGGAAGAAATATGGTATCAAGGAGGGTATGAAGGTCGATTTTGTTGAGATGGAAGACGCGGTTCTGATGGTTCCCTTGAAGAGCCTCAAGGAACTTATGGGTGTGGATAAGATGCACGAAGACGTTCTAAGAGAAGCCATTAGAGAACTTAATGAAGAACATCGGAAGGAAGTTCGTGAATGAAGAAAGCTGTCGTCGTAGATGCCGGGGTTCTAACCCTTCATTTCATCGGCGACCCACGTGTAGAGGAATATTTCACTGGCATAGACGAGGAGAGATTATCTGGTCATATCTGTAGTGTTAACGTTGCCGAGTTCTATTATAAGATTTGTCAGAAACTGGGGAAGCAGACCGCCGATACACGATACTACCAGATCAAGAGGACTCGCCTTCGAGTTGTTCACGATGACGATTTAACGAGAAGCGCGGGCCTTGAAAAATGTCGACAACCGTTAAGCTTGTCGCTGGCTGACTGCTTTGCCCTAGCTCTCACCAAGAGGGAGAAAGCACTGCTGTTAACAACTGATACAGAACTTTCAAAGATAAGGGAGATCGATGTCAAGTCCTTCGAAGTCTAGAACCATCATGCAAAAGGAGAATCCCATCACAGAAGGAACAGGGGCGGTCTGTAGAAGGGTTTAGCGGAAAGCTTCTTTCAGCTCAGTGAAGTCTTCTTGGCTTAGTCTCCAGCCGACTGCTCCTATGTTGTCCGTCAAGTGCTCTATCTTGGACGCCTTAGGTATGGCGACAACTTTCTCCTGTGAGACCAGCCAGTTCAAGGAGACCTGAGCGTGAGTCTTCCCATGCTTCTCGGCTAACCTGTCGAGGACAGAGTGCCCCGACCTAGTGAGCTGCCCTCTTCCGAGGGGGGAGTAGGCGATGAGCGTCACGTCGTTTTCAAGGCAGTGGGGAAGCAGCTCTCGGGCGGGGTCCTGCTCCACAAGGCTGTACTCGACCTGATCAGCGACGAGGTGATGATCCTTCAGATGTGACTGAGCTTCCTTGAGCAGGGAAGCTGAGAAGTTACTGACGCCTATGAACCGAGTGTAGCCCTCCTCCACGCAGTGTTCGAGCGCCCTCATGGTCTCTTCAAGTGGTACGTCAGGACTCGGCCAGTGGACGAGATAGAGGTCGACGTAGTCGATGTCAAGGCGTCTGAGGCTTGCTTTGATTGCAGAGATGAGGTCGTTGTATCTGAGGTGGTTCCTCCAAACCTTTGTGGTAATGAAGAGGTCTCTTCGGTGGTAGGGTTTGATAGCTTCGCCTACAAGCTCCTCTGAGTGTCCTGCCCCGTAGACCTCAGCTGTGTCGATGTGGGTCATGCCAAGTTCAATGCCTGCCTGAAGCCCAGCTATCTCTTCCCTGTCTCGGGAGTGGTCAGAAACCATTCTGCCGCCTATCTCCCATGTACCCATGCCGAGAACGGGTATTTGGACGCCTTTCACAAGCTCTTTGAACTCCATACTAGAACCAATATCCAGTAGAACTTCCTCGGGTAATATAGGTTTTGAAAAAAGAGGAGGTTAAGCTACAGCCTTCTTTCCCTTCTCCGTGATGACGTATTTTCCCTCGACTGGGCTATCGACGTAGCCCTCTCCCTTCAGTCCACGAAGCTTAGCCATCACCGTTCTCCAAGGGATGTTGGCCTTCTCGCCGATCTCCTTGCATCCGGCGGGGGCCTTCATCTTAGTCAAAGCTTTTAGGATACCTTTCTGTTCGTCGCCTAGCTTGCTCACAAAACCACCTTGAAGAGAAGGGAAAAGCGATAGTAAAAAGGATTTCTCTGTAAAAGAGAGCATTTGAAGAGGAAACGGGCTACTCAAGAGACGGGCTTCGCGCCTAAGACGCCCCGTCCTCTTCCCGTTCTCGTTATTCTAGGCTGACTGTGCCATACTTCCTGTAGTAGTCTACCCAGAGGCAGCGCATCTCTTCATCGAGGCTGTTCTTGATGAGTCTATAGATAGTCTCGATGTTCTGCATTGAGAAGACCTTGATCCCTAATGTTTCCTCTAGGTACTCAATAGCGCTCTTATCCTGCGCCTCCCCTTCCTCGTCCATCTTCTCCTGCCTGTCTACAGCTATCACTATTCCAACAACCTTGTGGTCGCCCAGAAGCTTCAACTTCTCAATTGTCTCGATCTTCGTGGCGCCTGTCGTTATCGTGTCGTCCACCACCAGTATACTCTGCCCGGGCTTGAAGTAGCCAGCACCGACGATGACCCTGTCGGCGGACATGTCGCCGTAGGCTTTCTCCTCCTTCCTGTCGTACATGTAGCGCTTGTCCATGCCGTAAAGTTCATTCAACCCCTCACATGCTAAAGTAGCAAGACTGATCCCTTTGTAACTAGGGCCAAAGACGTACTCGAAGTCCTCGATCTTCTTTTCCTCTAGCATCAGGGCAATGTAGCTGGCGAACGCCCACTTCAGCTTCGCCAGGGATTCGCCGTCTGTCAGCGCCCCCATGTTTATGAAGTAGGGTGAAGGGCGACCGCTCTTTAGGACGAAGGGTTCTTTGACGCTTGGTGCCAACCTCAACGCGCCTTTCTGGATGAGGAGGTCGAGGAAGACTTGATTGATCTTCTCCTTGGAGACGAGCCCCCCACCTTCGAGGCTGAAGGCGTCGCTATTGATGTAGTCGAGCACGGCACCGTAATACAGGATGGAGCTGCAGTAGGTGCAGTGGAGCTTTGTTTCCTCGATGCCGTTGTTCACCTGAACCCTGAACCTTGTCTTGGGCGGAGCATACTTCGAGTTCGTCGGACAGAGGGTGTTGGGACACTTGAATATACCCTCAATCTCCTCTGGAACCTCTATACGCGTTTTCTCCTTCACTTCCCAGTTCTCTATGACATTCAAGGTTGCAGAAGGAGCTACAAGGGCGATGAGACCGATCTCCTTAGAGGTCAGATAGGTTCCCTCTATCTTGATGAGGTCCTTGGTGCCGAGTCTCCTGCTGTCGACATTCAGGGCGATGAGAACCCTCGCCGTTGGTTCGTGCTTCAGCATCTTCAAAACCAAGAAGGCTTTGCCCGCAGGAATGTGATCGATCACAATACCGTTCTCGATCTTGCTCACGAGCAATTGCCTATCCGACAATCGTGGTCCCTCATTGATCTCAGTCACCCCATAGAAAAACCTTTTCAAAAGACGAGTTTCGACGGCCTAGGTCTATGGGTTAGGGCATGCAGACAGAGCCGACAAGCAGTATGCCTCAACCCTTCGTTCTTAATCCATTGGATGGCCCCTTCAAGATTCTCGGAGTAGTAGATACCACCCTTCTCGCTTCTCTCGGGGTTCATCATGGGAATAGTAATGCAATTAGAGGCGTGGAGGTAAGCCTTCGTAGAACGTACATTTATGATGTAGCCTCTACGAATCTTCCCAAGCTCAGTCTTCTCTGAGAGGCGCTTAAGAGGCATGTCCAAAATACTGTTACCGCTTCCTAAATATAATTTTACCTATGTTGTTCCTATCCCACGGCATGTCTCCCTTTTCATCTCCGCTATGGATACCTTGATATGTGTGAAATCAGGATTGAGATGTCGAAGAGGATCCTTATCGCTATCAAAGAAGACCTTCTCCGAGGGGTTGAAGAGGTTGGAGGCGAGGGATACAGAGACATTCACTGCAGTCTACAGGGAAGACAGTGTCATAGTTCCCGTGCTGAGGGAGTCGAACTCGCTCTATCAGAACGGTTACGGCTCTCTCTTAGGAGAGGGGGGTGTACTTACGCTAACGCCTTGCGAGACGCTCTTCTTAGTTGAGAGGAAGAAGCTCATCGTCGTCTCCGAGGAAACCCGTGCCGCGATGGACTTCAATGAACTCTTCTCAAGATTCACAACATCAGACAGGCTGATATGGACGAAGTACCTCGTGTACAGAGACCTCCGAATAAAAGGCTTCGTCTTGAGAGATGGTTATGGACTTGGCGTAGACTTTCTTGTGTACGAGAGAGGAGAGTTCGGCAGGAGACCTCCGAAGTACCTAGTCCATGCAACTTGGGAGGGAGAACCCCAGAAGATGAGTCAGTTCACAGAGGCTCTAAATTTTGCCAAGGAGAAGGAGAAGAGCCTCAAACTAGCGGTGATCGATAGAAGAGGCGAAGTTGTCTATTATTCGCTTCAAGAACTAGACCTCAAGGAAGGAAAAGAGGTAGATGAAAGGAAGGAACAATCCTAAGAGGATCTATTGGAAGAATGCTCTGCAATCTCTCTAATCTTTTCCCTTGGTCTCACTCGCTCTCTGAGTTCATCTACAAGGACCTCTAGCTTGACGTTAACCTGTTTCTTCTCTTTCATATCTCTCAGAGCGACGCAGCCCTCTCTAAGTTCCTTCTCGCCTACGATGACTGCGAAGTCTATCCCCTTCTTATCCACGTATTCCAACTGATTCGTCAGGCTTCTCTCCAGAAGATCCATGTCAACACAGAGCCCCGCTTCACGCAGCTTCTTGGCCACTCCGACAGCCTCCTTCCTAACGGTAGAAGTGCAGGCAACAAAGACCTGCGTAACTGTGTTGAGGGGCTTAAAGAAACCTCTCTGCTCCAGCAGGGTCATCAGTCGCTCGATGCCAAGGGAGATTCCCGTCGCTGGAGTCGGTCTTCCTCCATAGAGTTCTATGAGGCGATCGTATCTCCCTCCGCCCGCTACGCTTCCTATTCTTTCACCTAGACTTACTTCGAAGACTGGTCCAGTGTAGTAGTCTAGTCCCCTGGCGAGGCTGAGGTCTATCGTAATGCATTTGGAATATCCAAAGAGTTCAGCATACTCGACTATCCTGCGGAGGTTATCGTAGGCTTTCTGATAGGCTTCTGTAGCAAAGAGAAGGCTCCTGACCTCGTTCAAGATAGTCTCTGGCGAACCCTTCAGAGAGGTGAGTTCCAGAAGCCTCTCAGACTTCTCCTCAGAGACTCCTAAGGCTATTAATGCCTTTAAGACTTCCTCTCTTCCAATCTTATCCAGCTTATCCAAGGCTCTGAAGACCTCTAGGGCCCTCTCTCCCGAGATTTCGACGACTTCCATGAATCCTTCCAGTATCCCCCTATCATTGAGCCTTATCTGGAAATCGTTGAAGCCAAGGGCTCGGAGGCAGTCCACGGCTACGGCTAGAACCTCTGCGTCGCTCATGGGGCTATCTGAACCAACGATGTCCACGTCTGCTTGGTAGAACTCTCTGAAGCGCCCTGGTTCAGGTCGCTCATACCTCCAGCAGGGACCGATGGCGTAGCGTTTGAAGGGCAGCTGGAGGTCCCTCCTAGACGCGACGACTCTCGCCATCGAAGCTGTCAGCTCGAACCTGAGACCTAGATCTCTGTCTGACTTGTCTTTGAAGTAGTATATCTGGTCGATAATGTCCTCCCCGCTCTTGATCTTCAGCATCTCCCAGCTCTCAAAAGCTGGTGTCCCCAAGGGATCGTAGCCGTAGGACTCGAAGACCCTCTTCACGATATCCAAGATTCTGTTTCTCCTTATCATCTCCTCCGGAAGAAAGTCCCTCGTCCCCCTCGGCGGCTTAAACATTACAACTCCTCCTTGAACACAGTACACTTAGCGTTATTCATGTTGACCACCAAGAATCTAAGCAGTTAAGAATTGTTGTGAAGGTTCGTGAATTTCGATTGTCTATGCTAAGAGAGGCTGCGCCGGAATCATCTATGAAGACAATCGCCTTTGATGAGCACGATCCTCCACTTACTAGCATACGAGCAATAAAACGCTTTATAAGTATTTCTTAGTTTGGTTCTGACGACTTTCAGGATTCATAGGTCTCAACAAAAGCTAAGATCCAACATCAACAATAAGTGCAAGAACGAACTATGTCTCTGGAATAAAGAAAGGGATAACTCATGTCTCTTGTTATCAGACCGTTCAACAAAGAAGACTTACCTCGGCTTGTTGAGTTACGCAGAATGTTTGAAATCGAGTTAGGCTGGAAGCCACCAAATGAATACTTAGAGGAGTTTTCGAAGGTTGTCTTAGGAATCTATGAGAGAGATCCTAACCTCATAAAGGTAGCAGAAATTGACGATGACCTAATAGGGTATTGTATCGCCACCGACAGATTACATTCTTACGAAGGAGTGGTATTGGATATCACCCGGGATTCAGCCTACATCTGGGATGTGTTCATTTTGAACGGATATCGTAGGCATGGTGTCGGTAAGAGACTACTTGACGAAGTGATCTTGCATTTGAAGCGGATCGGAAAGCGAAGAGTATGCCTGATTATCAATTACTGGAATGAAGGCGGAAAGAAGTTCTTCGAAAGGAACGGTTTTGAACTGTGGGGATACCTCTTGAATAAAGAGATTTGAGGTGATTGATTAGCCTATCACCTTTCCAAGCGAGGGAAAGAGATCCATTGCCTGCTCCCGGGCAAAGATCTGGTAATATTGATAGAGTATGCTGACGCACAGCAGGATCCCCATCCCAGAGCCAAAGACGCCGAAGAACTGGGATACGGAAGCGATGAGTCCGACGAGGGCGCCCCCTAGTATGGTGAGCGTGGGGATGTACCGCCTGAGCAAGTTCTCAATTGGTCTCTTGGAACGCCTGAAGCCCGGGATCTGCATTCCAGAGTTGATCACCTGCTCAGCCACCTTCTCAGGACCCAGCCCCCCAACCTCGAGCCAGATTATAGAGAAGAATACGCAGAGAGCGACAACGATAGCGGTATACGCGACTCCTCGTAGAGGGTCTTGAATAACATCCTGTAGGTTCGGGGTCGTTATGTAGTATGCTAGCCCACCTGTGATCTCGGCCTCTCCAGTAGTCTCGTTGAAGGTTCCGAGGAGGTTGAGGAAGAAGTTCTGATTATCCATGTTGAACCTCGACCAGACTATTCGAGCTGCCAGCTGGATGTTGGCGAAGAGGGCATAGGCGAGGATTACAGGTATGTTGGAGACGTAGAGGAGCTTCAGAGGCAGCTTCCCTCTGAATCCTCTGACTCTTGCATATGAGACGGGAAGCTCGATTCGCATCCCCTCTAGGTATATCACCATAAAGAAGAGAACGATTGTCGTCAAGAAGCCCAACATGTCTGGGTACCCCTGTCCTCGAATAAACCAGTTGTAAACACTCTCCCCGGCGAGGATCGATTGAACGAAGGCTAGGATCGCACCCATGAACTTCTCGTCGCCGAGAGGGAAGGGGCTGAAAGAGCTCCAGACGATCGTCTGGGCGATCCCCGCGACGATGAAGAGGCTTATCCCGCTTCCTAGACCCCAGCCCTTCTGGATGAGCTCGTCCAGAAGCATGATTACTATTCCCGCGGCAAGGAGCTGAACGAATACGAGGAGAGACGCCACAAAGCTGATATTATGTACTATACCCATCTCATCGCTGTACCTGTAAGCCCCCCCAAGAATATACGCAAGGGTTTGCACGATGATCATGACTATCGTGAAGAACTTGCTGGCACTTGTGTAGAGCGCCCTGTCCTCCGTCTTCGAGAAGTCGACCCCGATGATCCCCGAACCCGCAAGAAGCTGGAGTATGAGCCCCGCGGTTACGATAGGTCCTATACCCAGCTCCATGAGTGTACGATAGTTAGCTGCGAAAATCACCCTCCAGAAGAAGAAGACATCACCCTCTGCCCTTCCAGAGGGGACGCCGAAGAGAGGTATCTCGCTCATGACGAGGTAGACCACTAAGGCTATACCAGTCCAGAAGAGCTTCTCAGAAAAGCTAACCCTCTTCGCTGGAGCCTTGATCTCTGGCATAACCCTTGAAATCGGCTTAAAAACCTGCAGGAAACGCCCCATCATCAATCACTCGAGAGACTCAACTATCTTTCCGCCAGCTTCCTCAACCTTCTTGAGAGCACTCTCCGTGTAGGATGGGACTTTAACTATGAGAGGCAAGCCGATACTTCCCCTTCCAAGAAGTTTACCGAATCCCATCTGCTCCAAGTCAACGGTTACGGGTTGAGGAAGAGCGCCGAAGTCCTCAAGGTCCAGCTTTTTTCGAAGCAGGTCCTTGAGCTCCCCCACATTTATTGTGACAGGGCTGTCGAAGAGACCAGAGGGAGGCTTGAACCCGACTTTCCTGAAGCGGAAAGGCTCATACTTCACGACGTAGCTCCAGAAATGCTTGTGTCCACCAGCCTTTCCTTTGCCTCCTCTGCCGCCGCTCTTCCTGTGCTGACCCACCCTACCGTAGCCGCAGGTTCTTGAGCCTCTGAGCTTACGCATCTTACGGAGCTTGTGGGGCAAGTGCTTCACCTTCCTCATTGAAGGCTGAGAGATTCTAATAAAATTAGCGATCCATATGCTCTAACAATACGGTACCCCAATCTCCTCAGACCATCTTCGAGGCTAGCTCGTTGATGTTCGCTCCACGGTAGCCGACCTCTCCCTCAGCGCCATAGGATCGCTTCGTCTTCCCCTTGAACCCCTTCCTAGGCGGATGAAGCCTGAAGAAGGGTTTTATTCCTTTGAGCTTCGAGAACTCGACTTCACAGTTATAGATAGTCTTTGAGAGGTCTTCGAGGCTTTCATAGCCCAGCTTTTCCAGGATTTTCTCGTCAATTTTGCCGCCACCAGTAGCTTCCCCACGCTCTTTGAGGAGTCGCAGTATAGTCTCGTAGGAGGGTTCTCCCCACGTCACCCGATCCTTCACGACTTTCAGCATTCCCAGATAGGCAGGGCGGTCATCTAGGAGAGTAGCGTAGTTGGTTCTGTCAATCCTCAGGAGCTTGAAGGTATCCTTCATCTCCTTGTTAGCGTTAATGGCGCTCCTGATCCGTATCGCAAGTAAGCATTTCTGCGTCATCTTACCTCGCCCAATCCGTCGGAGTCATGACCTTTGCTGTCTGTTTCAGAGCTTCAAAGGTCGCATAGGCAAATGACGTCGTCGTCGCCGTGGCGCCGAAGGTCTTTGACCAGCAGTCCCTAATACCAGCGAGCTTAAGGACGGCCTTAGCCGTCTCGCCAACCACCATTCCCAATCCCTTTGGACCAGGCATGAGGTGGATCTCAACGGAGCCGCATCGCCCTTCTACTTTAAAGGGGAGTGAATGTGGGTCGCCGCAAGCGCATTCCCAGCTTCCGCAGCCTCTGTTGACAGGTGAGATGCTTAACTTTGCGTCAACGATTGCTTTTTCTATCGCTGTTCTTGTTCTGGACGCCTTGCCTACGCCGAGACCCACAAAACCGTCATCATTCCCAACGACGACGAGAGCTCTAAACCGAGATCTCTCCCCTGCATCGGTCTGCTTCTGAACTAGGTTTATGTCGATGACCTCATCCTTAAGATCAGGGAGGAGGAAATCCACGATCCCGACTTCTCTGATCCTCCATCCCTGCTGGAAAATCTCGTTTAGGGATGTTACTTTTCCCTCCAACACCATCCTGCCAAGATGCGTCTTTGGCACCCACTGGCCTTCTGTTCGTCTAAAGCGAGCCTCATCACGCATGGAACTCATTTGGTGAAGACCTCCTCTATTTCAGACTTGATCTTTTCAAAGTGTTCAGGCATATCCTCGGGCTTCAATCCTCGCTTAAGATAACTTGAGAAGGTCTTCTGATAGTTCTCGGGGTTTTCTGAGAGTGTCTTACCGTAGCTCGCGATATGTTCCCCTCTAATTCTTTCGTCTGAGGGTAGAGCGTCTTCGCCGTGAGCGACTTCCAACCCTGCGTCTACAGCTCCTCGAACGACTGCGAAGACTCTGGCTCCTTTGGTAGGACGCCTCAAACCCATATCAAGCATGGATGATTTGATGCCCTTTACCAGAGCCTTATAACCGATTATCAAGCCAAGGAGATAGGCAGCTGAGAGGTTCTCGGTTCCGCCTTGCCAGCCGAACTTCTTGACTAGTTCGTAGCTATTCGTAGAGACCTCGACGTAATCCCCTATTGGCTCGGAGCGGATGATCTGGACGCAGATGTTACGAAGGGTTGGTCTTACTACAAGCCTTGGACGTCCCGATGTTGCTAGAACTCTCCGACTTCGGTAATCTGTCTTACCCTCTCTTCTACGCCTATACTTCACCCGATAGTCTGGTCCCCTAGCCAAAGGTTCTCCTCCCCAGCTCATGGATCTTTATGTACCTGTCGAGTTCGGCGACGCTGTTGAAGGCACCTCCCTTCGCCATTAGGTATAGCTTCCTATAATTGCTGATCGTGATAACTCGTCTCTCCCTCAGAGCTCTAAGCCTCCTCCTTAGAGCCCGGATCTTATTCGTCCAGGCCTCTTTCCTCTTAACCACAGCGTGTTTTGGACCACTCCTACTGCCTGGACCTCTCCTGAGCCCGTCCCTCTTCTTCGCCGCCAGCATGCGGGCTCTGGAGCGACTATGACTCTTAGGGGGAAGCTTTCTTATGACTCCTTCACTTATGAGTCTCTTCATGTCGTCTCTAGTTATTGCTGTCTCCACATCCTCAAGATTTTGTGGATCTATCCAGACCCTTGAGACTCCGACACCCAGGATAGACGCAGAAAGCTTCTTCTTATTTCTCAGGTTCAACCTTCATCCTCTCCCCACCTGGGTTCAATACGCGTACCCCCATCTTCGCTGCCTCAGTCACTATGAGGTTTCTCTTCCTGCCTCCGACCTTGCCTCCAATCCTCACGGCCTGTCTCTGAGGATTAACTAACGATAGGTCGGCTAGGTTGCTGATCAACACTTCTTCCAGTCCGGAGGGGTGTAGATGTCTCACAGCCTTGGGTGTTCTATATCCCATCCTTGGAGACGTGGGCCAACCCTTTATCTGTCTCCGAACTTTGTTGTCGAGTCCTCTCGGTCTCCTCCATCGGGGGTCAAGCCTGTTGTATCTCCAGGACTCGGGTCTAACAAAATCCGGTTTCTTCTCATCTACCTTGCTCCGCAAGGCTAGAAGCCTCTTCCTCTCCGGTTTGTCCTCTTCTCCCGTCTCCAGCTCACTCCTTGACATAGACGTATACACCATCTACGAATTTCCTCAGATCCTTCCTTCTGATCTTCGACGCCTGCTGGATGTTAGCTGCCGTCTGTGATACCGCCTCGATGTCTATGCCGCTTATGACAATGTCGTCTCCTTGAACCTTCACCTCTGTGTCTCCAACGATCTTCGCATATCTCGGATTTCGTTCGCCCACGAAATTCTGTATGGCGACTTGCTTATTCTCCACTTTCACGGAGATTGGGAAGTGGACATAGACCAGCTTGAGCTTGGAAGTGAAACCCTCCTCGACGCCTTTGATCATGTTCTTAAGGTGAGCTGCTATCGTGTTTACGACAGCTTGCTCTCTCTTTCGGCTACTCTCTGTCCAGACTCTGAACCTACCATCTTGGAGGTCTATGTTCAGCGTCGTGTGCCAGAAGTCCTTGGTGATGGAGCCCCTTTTTCCATTGATCGTGACCTTCTTTCCCTCCACGTTGGCCTCTACACCATGAGGGACATCCACAAGATTCTCAAGTGCGACCACCAAGGACATCCTTTCCACCTCAATAGACGTAGGCTAGCAACCTTCCCCCAATGTTCTTCTCTTTTGCGGACTGATGGGTCATCACGCCTTGGGGTGTCGTGAGAACTAGCAGACCAAAATCCTTAGCGGGAAGAAAGCGTTTTTCCCATTTCTCAAACTCGTCAATCTTGGCAGAGAAGTGTGGTGTTATCGCTCTACACTCATTTATTCTTCCGAAGAGCTGGACCTTGAACTTTCCTGTTCTCCCGTCGTCGATGAACTCGATCTCGCCGATGTATCCGTGGGACTGCATGAGCCTCAGCACCTGCCCTATGAGCTTAGAGGCAGGACATATTACACAGGCCTTCTTGTGTCTCGTCTCATTGTTTATGATCGTAGTCATAGCGTTCACTAGCAGCTCCAAATCCTCATCCTCCCTCTACATATATTTCTTGAACCCTAGATCCTCAGCTATCTCCCTGAAGCATTGACGACAGATATTAAGCCCATACCTCTTTATGACAGGCCCATAGGAGCCACATCTTATACACGGATACGCCCCCTTGCCAGTCTTCCTTTGTTTCTTCTCACTCAACCCCTCTAGCCACCTCTGCTCCGAACCTTTCCCTTACGAACTCTATCGCGTCCTCCTTCCTAACCCTGTGGGACAGCCCCACCCTCGACTTACATCTCCTCCTACGGGCTATTCTATATCCAGATCGCTCCATACTGACAGCGATATTCATGCCGAAGATGCCGAGTTGAGGATCGTAACTTGTCCCAGGGATGTCTATGTGTTCCTTTATTCCGAAAGCGAAGTTCCCGTTCTCCTCGAAGCTACTCTCAGAGATTCTTCCTCCAACCGCTGACAAAGCCTTCTTAAGGAACTCCTCTGCCCTTTCTCTCCTCAGCGTGGCAACACAGGCAATAGGCTCTCCCCTTCTGATCCCAAAAGCCCTTAATGTCCTCTTAGCTTGTCGTACACAAGGTTCGCCCCCAGTAAGTTCGCGCAGAACATTGCCCGCCTTCTCAAGGATCTCTCCAGATCTGCCTGTGCATATATTGACGACGACTTTTCCTATCCTCGGTTCTAGCATCGGGTTCTCAGGGTTATCCATGTTAAGGCACCTCCGGAAGGGAGATGAGCGGGGAGTCGATTCCCACAGGGAAGATGTAGCTTATGACTGTTCGAGTCTCGCTTCCGTCACGGGATCTAAGAGTCACAGTGTCGAGCAAGCCTGGTCGTTTCTCAACACTCAGGATCTGCCCAAGTCGACCTCTGGATTTTCCTCCAGTGATTAGGGCCAATGCTCTTTCTCTAAACTTTAGATGATCTAATATCTCCTGACCGGGAACCCTTATCCTCAGAACATCAAGTACCTTGTAGATATCCTCAGCAGGACGAAGATGATCAGCGGTCTTGACCAGTAGGTTTCTTCCATCGTGGAGGTTGAGTTGTATGTGCCCATTTCTTGTGGTGGTCTTGGATTCTATTCTACAGAGCTTGAATGTGCTCTCTTCACTGCTTACTGGGTGCAGGACAAGTCCACTCTTTGAGGGGAGGACTCTGAAAGACTGGCTAGTATCTGGAATTTCAAGGGTATCCATAAGCCCTAGGGGAAATCTCTCGTCGGTTCTTGTCGTCCCATCTACCTTGATCTTCCCTTCGGTAAGCATAATCTCTGCTTCTCGGCGGGTCTCCGCATAGTCAAGAAGATCACGGAGGACAACTAGGAGGGGCAGCGACTCTCTGCTTCCATGGGGACCTGAACTAGGACGCGCTGCCCAGACCTTCTCCTTTCTATGGATAGGCCAAAAGACGGGTGAAACTTCCCTCTTAAGACGCTGTTTAGCCCCCTTCTTTCCCATTTCTCTACCCTCTAAACCCTTCCTTCATAACCCCGTCTCTGTATGATCTTCTTTCTCCATTTATCATCCATGTCGAGTTTCGTGATCATAAGGTTCTCTGGACGGAGGCGTATGAGGACCTCCCTGCCGTCAGCCCTCTCTCGCTTGACATTGTCCACAAAGACATTAGCTCTCCTAACGTCGACTCTCAACACCCTGCCCTCCTGGAGCACACGCTCTCCTCTTCTTACTACAACAGTGTCACCACTCCTTACTGGAAGGGATCTGACGCCATACTCGCCTCTAAGATCAGGAGAAAGAATTGTTGTGAGCGCCTTCTGCCGCCTATGACTTGGAGCCCTGAACAGCCTCATCCTGTTCTTGCCGGGATCTTTAACTCTTCTATCCGACACCTTATTTACTCCACCTAGACGACCATTTTGGCGATGCCTGCAAGCCTAGCCCAACGATCAGTAGCTTCTCTCGCCACAGGGCCTTTGACGTTCGAACCTTTCGGCTCACCCTCAGGGGTGATTATGACGGCGGCGTTGTCCTCAAACTGGATCCAAGATCCGTCTTTTCTACGATAAGGCTTCCTTTGCCTCACTATTACAGCCTCGAACATCTTTTTTCTCATATCTGGAATGCCGTCTTTTACAGAAACTTTAATCATGTCTCCCACGGCTGCCGCTGGAACCCTGCGTTTGACACCTTTGTAGCCCATGACTTGAACTAGCTTGAGCATTCTTGCCCCTGAGTTGTCTGTACAGAGGATTAATGAACCTGCGAATAGTCCTGTCGATATCCTTTTTCGGGGTACTATTCTGGTCTTAACCCTCTTCGACATCTCATTCACCCGTCTTCTCTACAATTACGAAGGCTTTTGTTTTACTCAGAGGTCTACACTCGGCTATTTTAACCTTATCCCCTATCTTTGCGTCTATGCAGGGCGGGTTGTGTGCAGTGATCTTGCTGTGTCGTCGCTCATAGCGTTCATATTTCGGAATGTACCTCATGGAGTCTATTCGGACAGTCGCTGATTTCTCCATTCTACCGCTGACGACGACCCCTTCAAGCATCCTCCCCCTTATCTTGATCTTGCCGTGGAAAGGGCAGCTTGGGTCATTACAGGTGCTGCTTGGTTTCTTTAGGACTTCCAAGGATCCTTCATCTCTCCTTACCAAAGCTTCCTCGATCTTGTTTTCACCCTATCCTCTGGGCGTTTGACCAAGTTCTTACCCTCAACTTCAACGGTCAACCCACTTGGCAGCTTGAAGTGGAACGTGGCTGTTTTCTTGGCAATAGTCTTATCCCTTTGCATGTGGTGGATGGTCAGGGTATTCTTGGTCTCGTCAACAACCTTTCCCTTGATGCCGATGTAGCTGGGTTGAGAGCTCTTTACTACTCTTACCTCGAGCCCTATTATCTCATGTCTCAGGAGGTTTTTTGGTTCTATGGGGCTCATCAACTGCTCTTCTCCCCCGTCACCGTCATTATCCTAGCAATGGTTCGTCTGAGTTCCCTTACCCTCGTCGGGTTCTCAATAGAGCCGCCTGCCCTGATCGTTGTCTTAAGCCTTGAGAGTTCGGCTCGTAGCTCTTTCAGCTTCTTCTCTCTGTCCAAATGAGATAGTTCCCTGATCTCTTTCAGTCTCAGAATCGGCATGGCGTCCTACTCCTTCCGCACCTTCTTCTCATCAGGCTCTTCCTTCTCTTCTGCTGGCTTCTCTTCGAATGCGGTCTCTACCTCTTCTGGAAGTCTCTCCAAAGACACTTTGTCAGGGAACTCTGCTTCTGGGGAGACTATCGTGATCTTGATGCCCTGTATCCCGAGCTTCAGCTTCACGTTTATTCTCGCGGTCTTAGTATACACACTTGCAGGGTGTCCCGCTTTAGGGATGGAGCCTTCTCTGACTATCTCATATCTGCCCCTGTCGCTCCTAAGTTTTCCCTTCACGATTATCTCAACACCCTTGGCACCTGCAGCCATGGTCCTCCTCGCAGCCCAGAAGATCGCCCTTCTGTAGTGGACGCCTCTCTCTATGGCCAACGCTATTCTTGAGGCCATGATGTAAGCGTTGAGTTCTGGGACCTCGATCTCGACAACGGCTATCTGGGGATTGGGGATTCCCAACTCCTTCTCTATGCGCTCGGAGAGCTCTTTTATCGTTTGACCTCTCTTGCCGATCACCCTGCCAGGCCTCATAGTGTGAAGCGTGATCTGGGTGCCCACAGGCGTCTTCGTTATGGAAACTCCTCCGTATCCCGCCTCGATTAGTTCTTTTTGGAGGAGTTCGTCCAGTTTGAGCTTCTCCAGGGAATCCTTCATGAGTCTCTTGATAGCCGACATATCTATTCTTCCCCAACCGCAACCTCCACATGGGTGAGCACATTGAAATAGGGCGTAGCCCTACCGAAAGCCCTTGGAATATACTTCCTTATGGCCCTTCCTCTGTGAGCGTTAATATGAATAACCTTGAGTCTGTCAACGGGAAGCCCCTTGAATTCGGCGTTCGCCTCAACTTGTTCCAGTAGTTTAATGACCTCCTTCGCCACCTTTACGGGATAGCGTCCAGTATCGAATCCAGACACGCCTCTCCTGTGGGGAACCTCTTTATTATGTCTCTTAAAGGGAATAGGGTGCTTCAACTTCATGACCTCTTCCAGAATCTCCTTCGCCTCACTCAGCCTTCTCCCCTTTAAGTATGTGCAGATCTCCCTCGCTGCTTTAGGTGAGATCCTCAAATCCCTACTACTGGCTACAGCGGTTCTGTCGGGGTCCAAACCCGTTATCGAGTATTTCCATGTTGGCATAGTTCGCCTACAAGAGAAGCCATTCAACCTTATAAAAACCTTTTTTATGTGAGTATCTTCTTGCCCAAACAGAATCGAAAAAGATCTGATACCATTAAGACGTGAAGATTAAAGACAACTTTAGCGAAGAACTCGTCAAGCCAATCATCTATTTGAGCGGTATGTACATGGAGCTCCGAGAGGCGCCTATTCCTGGCTTCCCGTGGCGCACAGGTTTGTTGGTAATGGCGAACTCTCCCAGGTAGTGACCCACCATCTTCTCGCTGATGTTGACTTCAGTGAACTCCTTTCCGCTGTGGACGAGTAGTGTTGTGCCGATCATCTCTGGCAGGATTATCATGTCTCTAGTGTGCGTCTTGATAGGTTCCTCATTTCTGCTCTTCATGGTCCTTATGTTCTCTAGGAGTCTTCTCTGTTCTTCTGTTAGTCCCCTCTTGAGGCTCCTCCTCATTCTGGAAGGTAGCAGGTTGATGAAATCATCCATCGGCATCGACTTGAGTTCCTCTGCCGTATAGCCTCTAAAGCGATATTCCTTCGGCATATCTGCCCTAAAGGGGTTGAACAAACCTATTTATCCTTTACGTTCAAACAATCCAGGCATCTAACTCATCTTCAACCCTCTAAGAAAAGGAAAATCGTTTCTCTTACTTCTTCTTGCTGCCTGTCCTCCTCGGCGCTATCAGCCCAACCTTCTGGCCCGGTGGAGCAGTTCTCCGGACCGACGTGGGCTTCATCGAACGCTTGTGTCTTCCTCCTCCATGCGGGTGAGAAGCCGCGATCATGGAGACTCCCTTCACCTTCGGATACTTCTGCCCTTTCGCCCTGGACTTGGCGTTTCGCTCACCCGCCTTGAGGAAAGGCTTCTCCAGTCTCCCTCCGCCTGCAACGATACCTATGGTTGCTCTGCACAGGCCTCCTACTTCCATGTTTTTCTTCGAAGGAAGCTTCAGCGTCGTCCATGGATCTACGTGAGCTACGACCGTTGCGTAACCGCCAGAAGAGCGGACCAGCTTACCACCATCTCCTGGTCGTCTCTCTACATTACAGACCAAAGCTCCAGGCGGAACAGACTTTAGCGGAATGACGTTTCCCTTTTCCAAGGGAGCCTCATCTCCAAAGCTGACCCTTTGACCAATGTGGAGATCTTCTACTGCTACAGTGTAGTAGCTCTCTCCCTTCTCCAGACGAATGTGTGCGAGAGGCGCACTCCTGCCAGGCTCATGGAGTATGTCTTCCACGATCGCGTGAAAAACCTTCTCCGATGGTGCGGGGTAACGTGCAGGGGCAATCCTTTTGTGCGACGCCGCCCTGAAGACAGGTGAACCTTTTCCGCGTCTTTGGACTAATATCTTCTTACCCATTCAGCTCACCTCAGAGGATGCCCAGCTTTATGGCAAGGTCCGATGCGTTGTGCTTGGGGCTCAATTTAACGTAGGCTTTCTTCTCTCCTTGGCGTGTGATGAGGGTTCTAACTTCCTCTACCTCTACCTGGTAGAGCTCCTCAACAGCCTTTGTGATGTCTCCTTTCTTCGACCTCCTGTCGACTATGAAGACGAGCTTGTTCTCCTTCTCTATGAAGTCAACTGCCTTCTCAGTCATCATCGGGTAAAGGATCACTTCATCGGGTCTCATTCCTTTCTCTCTCCTCCGAAAAGTTCGTCAAGGACTGATATCGCAGACCGAGTCCAGATAGTCAGTCTCCCCGGATGGGCGCCAGGTGCTAGAAGTTCAGCGTTCAGGTTCTTCACTTCTACCACATCCACTCCAGGAAGGTTTCCAGCTGCCTTGGATATTCCCAAGTCTTCAGCAACGACGATGAGCGGCCCTTTCCTTTTCTTCTCCCTTCTGCCCCGCATCTTTCCCTTCCCAGATCGTGTATTCGTCCTCGATGCCCTGAGGACATCTTGCCACACACCCACCTTCGTTAGGAAATCCCTCATCTGCTGCGTCCTTTGAAGCTCCTGAACCGCATCCTCGACAACAAGTGGAAGCACTTTCAATGATTCAGCAACGTGTCCCTTCTTTGAGACTTGCTCCCTGTCCGCTGTTGCCGCTATTCCTGATAAGATGGCAAGTCGTTTCTCCTTCTTGTTCATCCTCTTCCTGATGTTCTTCTCAGCCCTTGGCGGAAAAGCTACGTGTCCACCGACGACGCCGACGATGAATGCGGCCCTTCGTCCACCTCTGATACGTGGTATCCTAGCCATTCCGTGGCCTGTCTGCAAGTTGTGATCGGGTGCAGTCGTCCGCTTCCCCGCCATTGGGTCTCTTCCCTGCTGCTGGAACCTGTGCGACTGGGCTGTTATGACCGCCCTCTTTATGACGTCAGGTCTGAGGGGGGTTGCGAAGACCTTGGGGAGATCAATCTCTTCCGCAACTTCGCCCTCCTTGCTCAGCACAGGGACAGTTATCTTAGACATCTCTACCACCCTGAGATGACGCATGGATATAGGTGACGTTCGGCACAGCTTCTAGCTCACCATGTTTTCTGGCTGACTTCCTCAGTTTAACTAGACGTTTCTGCGGTCCTGCTATGCTCCCCTTGAACATAACGTAGTCTCCCCTGACGACACCGTACCTGTTGAATCCTCCCGCAGGTGTGACTCTGAGTCCGTCTGAACCCAAGCTTAAGATCATCTTGTTATACTCGGTTCTGTGATGGAAGCCCATCTGCCCTGACCTCGGGACCCCAGGCATTACTCTCTTAGGGGTCCAAGGTCCTAGAGAACCGACCTCTCTTGTATGCTTCCTCGATTTCCTTTGACGGATCTTTATTCCCCTTCGTTTGACGACACCTTGAAAGCCCCTTCCCTTTGTGACTGCGATGATGTCCACAAACTCGCCGGGCTTGAAGACTTCTGAGACCCTCAAAGCCTTCCCTATGAGAGCTTTGAAGTACTCGAACTGCTCTTTGGCCGAGCCGCCTCCGACTTTTATCTCCATTAATTCAGGCTTCTTCTTTGAAACCCCAGCTTCTCTAGGCTGAGTTGACGCTAAAACTCTGACCTCTGCTACCTCGTCTAGAACAGAAGAAACCTTTTCAAGAGCCTCCTCTGGTTCTCTCGATGGAAGAATCTTCAAGAGCCTCCTCAGGTCTTCAGGTGTATTCTTCACCCAAGCCTCGGTAAGAGGCTTGAGTCCGTCATGAGTCTTAGTGTAGGCTCTTACGCCACATATTAGCATGGGAGGAGCATCTAGGATCGTGACCGAGGAGAAGACCTCCTTTCCAAAATCTGGAGATCGATTCCTGTTTTCCACCGTAAATACATGCGTCATGCCTGCTTTGTAGCCAGCGAAACCGAGAAGTTGGGGGCCTTCCTTCGCATCAGGCCAGTATCTTATTCTCCCCACTATGCTCTTCGCCCTCTTCCTCGGGGAGAAAGCCATCGACCCTCTTCTAGGCGCATGCGCCTTCGGCATCTACGGTCACGTCCTCCTCTAACTGGGAGATAAGTTACAGAACAGGCAGAATTTAAATGATTCGTAGGAGACCTCTGAACCTCGGCGGCTCTCTGTTCTTAATCCTTCATGAGGAGATTAAAGACGGCTAGAGTTGAATAGATTGCCTCCTCCGTCCTGATTGTCTCGCATCCCTGATCCGGAATTGTGTTGACTACGAAATCGAAACAGTCGTCTAGGGTGAGAGCTTCACGTCGCATCATGTCGGCGAGTCCCATCCTTGAGGAACCGAAGCCTATGAGGATTTTCCTCTCAACCACCCACCGCTCCCGTATAGAGTCTACCACTTCCATCAGAGGTTTCCCCCAGCGAGAAGTCGCGATGGAGAGATTGAATCGGTTGTCTAAGATCGTCTTCTCAAGGCTAGGAGAGACTTGGACTCTGTATCCCCAGTATCCTTCGATCTCTGCCTGTCTTACTATCCTGCCCGTGAGTTCGGGCTTGGTCTCCACAACTTTCACCCCTACTCTGCTACCTCGTGAAGGCGACCTTCCCTCAGCGAGGAGGATCTTACCGACTCCGATATCAACTTCTGCTTCATCCTCTTCAACGCTTAGAACTACTCCTTCTCTGAACTCGCCAATCTTCAGATCCTCTACCTTATTCCTTGTAGGATGGTGCGGTGTCCTGAGGGGGTGTAGAATTCCTGCATATCTCAGCTCAGGCTTCAAGGGGAAGAGCCTCTTTCGAAGGTATTGGGGAGTATCCATGTAGTTTAGGATTAGCCTTATGAAGGAGGCTTCCTCTTCCCTCGCCTCAGGGTCTTTGTAGACGATGATGTTGGAGACCCTGAAGATGGCTGCCGCCCTTCCCACCAGTCCTACGATCTGGGTCTTCTCCCTGAGGTGAGGAATATCTGAGACCAAGGAAGCTGGCACTGCGATTGAGAGTTCCGTCTTCCTACGGCTTGCTTCCACCTTCTTCCCTCTCCTTAAGTCGCTTCCAGAAGCGCCACCCTGTCTTCACGTACTTCTCCCTTCCCTCCAAGTCCTGTTGAACCCATCTTAGGAGAGAGAAGAACCGCCGTTTCCCCGCTTCGATGGACGCCCCATAGACTCCTATTTTCATGAGGCTCTTGAGGAAAGCCTCCTCCGCCATACGCTGGGTCTTCCCCACGATCTTAGACGGGACTATCCTGTAACCCTTCTCACGAAGGACTTGGCGGACCCGTGACAGGACGTAGCCGGTGCAGACATGTATAGGCTCCTCGTAGCCAACGTTAAAAACGTCTAATCCCTTCAGAACAATCTCAACAGCCTTGTCCAGATAGAGTTTCTTGTTGAAGAGAGTTTCTTGAAAGAACTCAACGGGAATCTCCCCTACGAAGGCCTCACCTGTCTCAACTCTACGCATGAAGATGACGACTCCTCCGACTAGGTCGCCCCAGCCTGCATAACGCCCGCTTCATAAGCGAGTATCGTCCACTTCGACGACCATCGAGCCCAGACCTACCAGGTTTTCATGCCTAAACACTGATTCTCTCGCTATAAATACGTGGTGGAGACTTGCTTGATCTTTGAGATAGACTCAACGGGCGTAGGATCTACGCCGTAGAGGACAGCTAAATAGACGCTTGTCACGTCGCCGAGGTAGAGTGTTGAGAAGAGCTTTGCGAGCCTCGTCTCGCCTCTTATCCAGATCTCCCTCAAGACCCTCGTTTTTCCCTTCATAAGTTCCTTCATAATCTCCAATTTCACTCTGATCTGGGGATTCTCATCCTCATCTCTCAGAAGTATTACAGAGAGGGATCTAGAAAGTTCCTGTTGACCTTCGTATCCTACGATCTCGTTGTGGAAGCCCTCTGGAAAGACCACGGTATAGGAAGGAATCTTGCTGTTCTCGTTGAACTGAGTCTTCATCCTTCTGGCAACACTCGCACATCCGTTTGATGCATATATTACGGGTATTGTGTGGAGTAAGTCTGAGGCAAGGCGTTTTGCAGGATTATCCTTGTGAGGAACTTCAGGGGCGATCTCCTCCCTCATCTTCCTCAACACATTGGGAATTTCCTCCAACTCCTCTTCAAGTCTCTTCTCCACGATCAACTTGCTGAAAGTGAGGGCTAGGGGGAAGAAGAGATAGGGAAGAGCAGCCCGAGGCATCATGCCGCCTGGGACAGTGACACAGGGAATCCGTTGTTGGATGCTCAGCTCTTTTAGGCGCCCACCTGAGGTCACTGTCATAACCCTACAACCCTTTGAAAGAGCATCGAGGAAGGAACTCAGAGTCTCCTCAGTATTGCCTGAATAGCTGACGGCGAAGACAAGGCTCTTCTTTTCTATGAAGGCTGGCAGTTTGTAGCTTCTTGAGACGTAGATGGATATAGGTGAAGAGTTGAGGAGCCAGTCTTGGAGTATCTCTCCCCCTATAGCTGAGCCGCCCATCCCTGCTATGATCAAGGACCTAGGAGTCTCTTTGAGGTAATCCTTCAAGTTCTCCTGCTCCAAGAACTCCTCAGCCAGCTTCAAGGCACTTACACAAGCCTCTGGCATCGACATCTGGAGATCCAGCATCTCGCTTCTATCGACTGCCCTTATCCTCCCCAAATCATCGAGAGAAGCCACCTCCGTCATCCACCCCTTAATTTAGGATAAAAGATACGCTAACTTTGCTATAAAGTAGTCGCCATTTAAGAAATTTTGTGGGCAAGTCCCTCACTTTTAAAAACGAGTTTTTTCTCTACTGCTCAATGTGTTTAAGCAAGAATGAGGCTACCGATGAGGGGAAAGAGGTAGTCGGTGATAAGCTTCGGATAGATTCCGAGGATGACCGATACAACTGCGAGGATCAGCAGAGGCACGGTCATGATGGGTGGCGCCTCCTTCACCTCATGCAAATCCTCTGGGAGAGGACCGAAGAAGATGCGTCGAACTGTCCAGAGCGCGTAGCCAACTGTGATTACCGTCATGATGATAGAGGCGACGGCGATTATCAGCATGTCCAGAGAGTGTTCCAGCGCCCCTGTGAAGACGCCTGAAAAGATAATCCACTTGGACATGAATCCTATAGTCGGTGGAACGCCGGCGATGCAGAAGAAGCCGAGGAGGCAGAGAGTCGTAGTGAGGGGCATCCGATCGGCCAAGCCACCAAGCTTCTTGATGCTCCTAGTTTCAGCTTGTGTGATAAGTATCCCTGCGACGAGGAAGAGGATGCACTTACCCAGGCCATGGCTGACGTAGTGGAACATGGCGCCAGCCACGCCGTAGGAGGTGGCGCTGCTGAGACCGAGGAAGATGTAGCCCATCTGGCTCACGCTGGAGTAGGCGAGGAAGCGCTTCACATCGTCTTGTGCTAGGGCCATGAGACCTCCGTAGACGATAGTGATGAGCGCCCAAAGAGAGAAGATAAGACTGAATCGGCTACTGAAGACCACGTTCATCGGGATGACCACGAGCCTTGCAGCTGCATAGGCACCTATGCCAATCATCGCCGGGCTCAGTAGGGCGCTTATAGGTGTCGGAGCTTCCGCATGGGCGTAGGGGAGCCAGATGTGGAGTCCGAAGACAGCCATCTTCACGAAGAAGCCGATGAGGATGGCGAATGCGATCCAAGGCGCTAAGGGGCTACCGGCGACTGTTGTCAGGGAGGAGATCTCGAAGCTTCCAGTGATCCAGTAGGAGGAGAGTATGCCTGCCAGGAGGATGACGGCGCCGACATGGGTCCAGAGGAAGTACATCATCCCAATGCGCTCTCTCTCGCCGTAGCCGTAGTTGTTTATGAGAGCCCAAGAAGGTACCAGCATGAGTTCGTAGAAGAGGTAGAACTCGATGAGGTTCGTCGCGAGAACGGTCCCGAGCATGCCGACCGCGTAGAGGAGGTAGAGCGAGTAGTAAACCGCGTAGTCGTTTGGGGAGGCTTCATGTCCCTCCTCATGGAACCTATGCTCCATGTAGCGTATGGAGTAGACGCCGACGAGGAGGCAAAGGAGGTTTATCGTGATAGCTATCCAGATGCTGAGACCGTCAGCCTTCAAGCCAAAGGTGAGACCTGCGAGTTCGGCCCAAGGGTAGTTTTCAATGACAGACTTTCCATCCCTTATGCCATAGGCTACGCCAAGAAGGAGTAGTAGCGTATAGAGTAGGGGTAGGGATACCATCCATCCAGTCTGCTTTCCGATTTTTCTCCCCGCTAGATAGGCTATTGGTGCGAACACCAAGGGGACCAACAGGACTTGAGCTAAAGTATACGCCATTTACATACCTCCCAAGATGAAGATCACTATTAAGACCAACAAGGTGAGTATGATGTAGAGGATATTATATGATAAGATCCCTGTCTGGATCTTCTTGACGTGGTGGTAGAGTCCAGTCGCGGCTACAGGGACTCCGATGTTCAGTCCCTGGTCAATGCCCTTCGTCTCGATGCTGCTGAACATCTCCCTACTCAACCATACTGTGAAGCCGCTTACAGCTCCGCTGATCTTATCGAAGATTACATTCTCAAAGCCCTTAAAAGCTATTCGGCTGAATCCAGTGAATGCTCCGCTTACAGCGTCGCTGATCTTATCTATAACACCCTTCTCAAGGGACCTGAAGATCACTTCTTTGAAATTTAGGACGCCGTCCACAAAGACCTTGTAGTAGGTTGGGTTCATGTACCAACGGTTCCAGAGGAAGGTGTAAATACCCTTCAAGACCGGCGACTTCTCCACAATCTCCTTCGGATCAACCTTCCGAGCGAGGTAGATGTACCAACCCGTCAAGCCTCCGAGTAGAAGCATAGCCACCGAGAGACCTACCGCCGTCAACTTCGTCGTGGTAGCTACATGGGCGACAGGGAGGTGGAGGTGCATCTCCTCGAACAGGTGTTCAAGCATCAGTTCGAATTTGCTCTCGATGAACAACTCAGGCGAGAGCGAGGGCACAAAGAGTCCGACAACACCAAGGAATCCGACCCCTACCATGATCACGACAAGGATCCCGTAGGGAACCCACATGATAGGCTTCACCTCTCCGAGATGAGGTATATGCGCCTCCGCCTTTTCAGCATGATGTCCCTCATGCTCAGCCTTTTCTTTTTCTCCATGATTTCCATTTCCATGTTCCTCCTTCTTCTCAGCGTGGTGCTCTATCTCCTCGATATGGTGGCTTGGGTGGCCGTAGAAGGCGAGGGAGACCATCCTCAAGCTGTAGAAGAAGGTCATGGCGGCGCTGACGGCGCCGAGGGCGAGCAAGGCAAGGGCGTAGGGTTTCCCTGTAGCTAAGGCGGCGACGAATACTGCATCCTTGCTCCAGAAGCCTGAGAAGGGCGGGATGCCCGAGAGGGAGAGGGTAGCCAGCAGCATGAAGCCATGGGTCAATGGCATCCACTTCTTGAGTCCACCCATGTCAGTGATGTAGATGGACTCCACGGCGTGGATAACTGAGCCTGCGCAGAGGAAGAGCGCTGCTTTGAAGAGAGCGTGGCTGACCAGGTGGAAGATGCCCGCGGTCATCCCGAGGACGAAAGCTTCCTCGCTTAGACCCGAGACGCCGAGACCGAGCATCATGTACCCGATCTGGCTCACTGTGGAGTAGGCGAGTATCTTCTTCAACTCTAGGCTGACTATCGCCTGAGAAGCTGCGAGGAACGCCGTGAAGGCACCGACAAAGGCGATGGCGACAAAGAAGGTCGCAGCTTCAGCTAAGTGGAACTCGTGGTAGCCTAACCAGAAGATGGGTGAGAGCCTTGCGACAAGGTAGACACCTGCCTTAACCATAGTCGCGGCATGGATCAAGGCTGAGACAGAGGTCGGACCAGCCATTGCTTCAGGCAACCACTCATGAAGAGGAAACTGCGCAGACTTGCCTATAGGTCCACCCAGCATGAGAATCGATGTCAAAGAGAGAAGTCCTGGGACTGCGGCGAGGGAGTGGAGCCATTTCTCAGAGTGGGTTGTGAGTTCGAGGAAGTTGAAGGTGTGGGCGTAGTTGTAGACGATGAAGATGGCTCCAAGGATGAGGACATCCCCGATGCCTGTGACGACGAAGGCCTTCATCCCAGCGTGAGACGGTGGGAACATGGGTGTTGGTGGTGGTCCTCCAAGCCACCGTTCCTTGGGGTCGCGGTAGTAGAAGCCTATAAGTCCGTAGCTGCAGATTCCGACGCCTTCCCATCCTATGAGGAGCTGGATGAAGTTGTCGGAGAGGACGAGTAGGAGCATGCTTCCGATGAAGAATTGGAAGAAGAACCAGTAACGGGTGAGACCGGGGTCGCCGTGCATGTAGCCGAGGGAGTAGACGACGATGAGGAAGGAGATGAAGGCGACGACATTCGCCACGATGATGCTCAAGGGATCGACGAGGACTCCGACCTCTAAGGCTCCTCCGCTTGGGAACGTCATCCACGTCGTGAGCTTTACGTCGCCTGGGTATTTCCCTGAGATGAGCCAGGGGGTCATGGAGGCTGCTGCGACGACGGCTGAGAAGGAGAAGGCTACTGCCATGTAGTCGCGGAGTTTTTCGTTGATCTTTGCGAAGAGGGGTGTTAAGAGTGCTCCTAAGAGGGGGAGAACCCAGCAGAGTATAGGAGCGGGATACTTGAGAAAGGTGCTAATCGGCTCCATTTTCACCCTCCGTTAAATCTCCATAGATTACATGAGGTATTATTTAAAACATTTTATCCTCTGCCACTTCGTTGATCGTTCTTGTGCAGCTCTACGGTATTTATGAATTTTCGAGACTTTTCCGAAACAAATTATACCATCTAACGATTCAATCATTGTTAGATGCTTGAGGGATGTGGTGCCTTGGCGTTGGGAGAGCAGCTTAGGATCTGGCTCGGTGAATGTGATAAGGTGGCTGTACTGGGGATAGGGAACCCTCTACGAAGAGACGATGCCGTCGGCATGGAGATCGTTAAGCTGCTTAAGGGGAGGGTTCAGAGGAAGGTTAGGCTCTTGGAATGTGAGACCGTTCCAGAGAACTTCACCCGAGAAATAAGGGAGTTCAGCCCTACCCATGTGTTGATGATAGACGCGGCGCAACTTGGAGCCGAGCCTGGAGAAGCAAGGCTTGTTCCACCTGAACGGATCTTGGGAATGGCTTTGTCCACTCACGCGATCCCGCTTTCGTTGCTGACTGAGATTATCAAGCAAAGCATCAATGCAAAGGTTATGATCTTGGGTGTGCAGCCTAAGGCGATCGAGTTTGGGGAAGGTTTGACTCCCGAGCTTCAGAAGGCATCAAAGAGAATCGCAGGTATTCTTGTGAAAGCTCTGAAGGAGCGCATAAAGTAGCTCTCTGCTCTTAGAAATCTATATGTGGTTCGTTAGTTCAAGTTAATGAGGCTTTAGATGGCGCGTGTGAGCGTTAGGGTCACAGGCATCGTTCAGGGCGTGGGCTTCCGCCCCTTCATCTACCGCATGGCTGTGGAGAACAGGTTAAAGGGCTATGTCAGAAACAGGGGCGACGCGGGAGTAGAGGTCGTCTTAGAAGGCGGGGAGGACAGTATCAACAATTTCTTGAGGGATCTGAGAGAAAAGAAGCCTCCATTGGCGCAGATCTATGAGGTAGCGGTTACGCCCTTGAAGGGGAGAAACGAGTATGACAGGTTCACGATCTATCGAAGCTCCGAGGAGGCTGAGTCCTCAGGCTCGGTTATTCCGCCTGACGTGGCGATCTGCGACGAATGCCTAAAGGAGCTCCGAGATCCTAAGGACCCGAGGCATGACTATTTCTTCATCACGTGCACGGACTGTGGTCCGAGGTACACGGTGATTGAGAGGCTTCCCTATGACCGAGAGAACACCACGATGCGGGATTTTCCAATGTGCAGCCTTTGCCGAAGGGAGTACGCTGATCCCTTGAACAGGCGTTTCCACGCCCAGACGATCGCCTGTCCTGAATGTGGTCCAAGGGTCTCCTTGACAACCAAGGAAGGTGAGGCGATAGAGCTTGATGACCCTATTCGGGAGGCTGGGCGGCTTGTTTCGGAGGGTGCTCTCGTCGCTGTTAAGGGTTACGGCGGCTTTCATGTTGCTGCTTCGACGACGGAGGACGACCCGCTGATCAGGCTTAGGGATGTCAAGCACAGGAAGGAGAAGCCCTTCGCCATCATGGCTTGGAGTTTGGAGGCTGTAAGAACCTTCGCAGAATATAGTCAGAAGGAAGCGGAGCTCCTAACCTCTCACACTCGCCCCATAGTTTTGCTGAAGAAGAGGAGGGACTTTTATCTCTCGGATTTGATTGCGCCTGGGTTGCACAATGTCGGAGTCATGCTGCCCTACACGGCTCTGCACTACATGCTTTTTGACGCTGTAAAAGACCCTGCCTTCGTGATGACGAGTGCTAATCCGCCGGATCAGCCGATCATAAAGGACGATGGGGAAGCCCTGAGGGATCTCGGTGGGGTTGTGGACTACTTCCTCTTCCATAATCGGCGGATCGCCCACAGGTGCGACGACTCGGTTATGCGTGTGCACGATGAACGTCAGGTTTTCTTGAGGCGTTCTAGGGGCTATGCGCCTGCGCCGATTGTGCTGAGAGAGAGGGCTGAAAGTTGCGTAGTGGGCTTGGGTGGGGAGCTGAATAATACTGCTTGTATCTTGTTGGGTGATAAAGCCTTTGTTTCGCCGCATGTGGGCGATGTGGAGAACGTTGAGACTCGGGACTTCTTGGAGGAGACAGTCAAGCACTTGATCCACTTGACGAATAGTAAGCCTGAGGTTGTTGCCTGCGATCTCCATCCAAAGTTTGTAACGACGAAGCTTGCTCAAGAAATGGCTGAGGAAAACCACTGGGAGCTGGTTCAGGTGCAGCACCATTATGCGCACATCGCTGCCTTGATGGCGGAGTACCACGCAAAGGAAGTTGTCGGCATCTCCTGTGATGGATATGGCTATGGATTGGATGGAGAAGCGTGGGGCGGTGAAATCCTGCTCTGCAGTCGAGATTCTCGCAGCTTTAGACGTTTAGCCCACCTTCAAGAGCAACCTTTGATCGGTGGAGACCTAGCTACTCGCTATCCTCTCCGGGTTGCTGCTGGGATGCTTCACAAACAAGTTGATGTGGAGAGCTGGCTTCTTGAAAACAGACAGCACTTCCCTCACGGTGAATCTGAGGTTCAGGTAATCCTCCGTCAGCTTGAGAAAGGCGGTAACACGATTCAGACAACTAGCTGCGGAAGGGTTTTGGACGCTGTAGCAGCTGTTTTAGGCGTATGCTACGAACGGACTTATGAAGGTGAGCCAGCGATGAAACTGGAGTCCTCGGCGATGAAGGGCAGAGATGGCTTGAAACTCGAGCCGATAATAAAAAGTGATATCTTAGATACGACGAGCATCCTTTTGGAGGTCTTTGAGAATAGGGAGAAATACTCGAAGGAGGATCTGGCTTATTCTGCCCATGCATATTTGGCTGAAGGCTTAGCAACGGTAGCTCTGGAAAAGGCATTAGAAAACAGTGTTAAAACCATAGGCTTTTCAGGCGGAGTTGCCTGCAACGAAATTCTGGCTATGACTGTGCGGAAAATCGTGGAGTCAGCTGGATTGAAGTTCTTAACGCATGAAGCTGTTCCGCCTGGTGATGGTGGTCTCTCCTTCGGTCAAGCCGTTGCGGCAATTTTTGAATAGGGTTGTTATCTATTGTGCATTCATAATACTAAAAGTAAAGCATTTATAGTATTTTAACTGAGTATGTAGTAGGTGATTTGATGGCTTATGAGGTTAAGGTGACTAGGCAGGGTCAGACCACGATACCTAAGCCTTTGAGAGAGAAGTACATGATTGATGAGGGGGACAAGATTATCTACGTTGACTTGGGTGACCATTTAGCCGTTCTGCCAGTGCCGAAGGATCCAGTCAAGGCTTTAGAAGATTTGAGGATTGATGTTAAGGAGTCGGTGTACGAGATGAGAAGAGAGGCTTTGGAGACCGCTCAGAGGCTTGTGGACAAAAAGCTTGGCAGGTGAGTCGAATCCTAATCGAGTCGGACTTGTTACTGGCTTCTATTAAGAAGGAGGATAGGTTGAAGCCTGTAGCTGAGAAGATTTTGAGGGAGATAGATTCTGGTAAGCTTGAAGGGGTCTATGTTTCCACTGCTGCGATTCAGGAGACGGTCTTTTGGTTCTACAATAGGCAGATGCTGAATGAGCTTGTTAGGGCAGTTAACGCCGTCCTGCACTTGCGGAACGTAGAATGGGTTGCGATAACGCCTGAGATATGCCTAACAGCTTCATTGATCATAGACGAATACGGAGTCAGCCCCTTTGACGCCTATCATATAGCAACAGCATTACAAAAAGACAGAATAATACTGAGCACCGAGCACGTTTATGACAAGGTTAAAGGAATAAGAAGAATAGACCCGAAAGAGCTTGTTGAAAAACTCTAAGTCTCTCTACATCCTTCCTCACGTTTCTACCTTTCTACATCCTTCTGTGAATAATTTTCTTGGTCTTTCTATTGTCTAGATAGGTTAACACACAAAGCTATTCCCCAGGCTATGGTGGTTTACCCTTCGGTGAAGCACACAAGCGCCCAGTCATGATGTTAGCTAAATCTTCTCTAACTCACCAAGGCTCCTCATACCAAGGAGGTGTAGGTTCCCCACATTCACCTTCTTCAAATGCCTCTTAGCTGTCCTGTAGCAGTCCGCAACCTGCTTGACGGGCGTCACAGGAAGGTCCCGCATCCTGAAGTGGGGATAGAAGACCAGAAGACTGTAGGGCATCTCATCGTTCAAGTCAGCAATGAACCGAGCTATCCGATCAACCTCCGTGACATCCACGTAGCTAGGAACAAGCAGCGTCGCAGCTGTCAAAAGCGGCAGCTCAGGTCGCTGACCGTAGAACCCCTCAGCGATCATCCTGAAGTTCTCGTAGGCTCTCTCGTTGGAGACGCCGCTGAGGGCACTGCTCAAAGTCGGATTGAAGCACTTCAAGTCGAACTTGATGTTTCCACCGCTAACTAACGCCAGCTCCGCAGCCCTCCTCACGAGCTCAGGATTCCCACAACCATTCCACTCGAAGCATATCCTCAGAACCCTGTTCCGATTCGCCTTTAAGAGCGTTCGAGAGACCTTCAAAGCGAAGGGGAGCTGAGGCTCAGGGGAGCCGCCGAAGAAACAGACACATGAGATCCGATCGTTAGCCTCAACCCACCCCACAAACTCCTCGGAGCTAACCCGCTCATCTTGCCTAATCTCTTTGTGAGAAGCATTCTGGCAAAAAAGACAATCAAAATTACAGCCGTAAAAGAAGACAGCCAAATTACACCAACCAAACTCAGGTCCAGCTCTGTTACAGAACTTGGGATAGCCCGCACCCGTCCCAGCAGGGCAGAACCAGTTAGCGCAGCAATTAGTCACATGAGGATCCAAATACGCATAGAGGAGACCCCCCTTGGGGCTGGTGAGCACCTGCAGCCTCCCATCCCTGTTCTCCCTAAGTCCGCAGAAACCCTTCTCACCTCTCCCTATGACACACTCATTAGAACAAACCCTGCAAGCTATGCCCCCCTCACTCCTCGGAGGCTTCAAAGGCAGACCAAAGAGACGACGAGCCGACGCATGAGCCCCCTCAACAAAAGGCAACACCTCATCAGGCTTCTTCCGAATACAGTCAACACAGACACCCAGCTCCCCAGAGACCAGAACAGAGTCCCCACCACAGACCCTACACCGCCTCTTCGCCGCAACAGAAGAATCCCTAAGCATCCCTCGACCCCCAGCCACTCAACAATATACAACGCGAAAAGCGATAAAAAGGAATTCGGAGAAACACACAACCCTCAACCGCAGAACAAGAGTAAATCACAAAAACAAACATTACCGCAGCGGTAACCAAACCCCACGGAATAATAACACATTTATCTCTGCCCACTCGTCTCAGTAAACGATCGACAGCGATGTGCTTGGCGATTCCAGCGAAAGTCCTGAGCATCAAAGACGACAAGGCCCAAGTAGACTTTGGCGGAGGCGTCAAACGGGAAGTGAACATAGCCATTGTAGAAGTTGAAACAGGCAACTACGTTCTCGTACATGCAGGCTACGCAATACAAGTCTTAGATGAGGAAGAAGCTCAGAAAACTCTGCGCCTGTGGAACGAAATCCTAGAGGCAGAGGCAAAAGAGGAAGAAAGAAACCAGTGCTGATGCAACATGGTTCAGAACCAAAGGTACAGAGACGCAACCCTAGCAAAACGCGTCGCAGAAAAGATACGTCAACTCGCACCCAAAGAAGGCACCACAAAGATCTGCCACATCTGCGGTACGCACGAATGGACTATCACCCACTACGGACTACGCAGCCTCCTGCCCTCTAATGTAGAAGTCATCGCTGGTCCAGGCTGCCCAGTCTGCATCACCCCCGCCTCCGAAATCGACGAAACTGTCCAGCTAGCCCTAAAAGGCGTCGTTGTCACATGCTTCGGAGACGTACTGCGTGTGCCAGGCTCACAAAAGTCCCTCATAGATGCCAAGGCTGAAGGGGCAGACGTTCGACTTGTCTACAGCGTTAGCGACGCCGTCAAGATGGCTCGCAATGAAGGAAATAGAGAATTCGTTTTTTTCGCCCTTGGATTCGAAACCACCGCCCCTTCAACAGCCGTGGAGGTTCTGAATAGACCACCAAAAAACCTCAGTTTCCTGATCTCACACCGTTTGATCCCACCAGCGATGCAGATACTGGTCAAGATGGAAGACCTAAACCTAAACGGCTTCATCGCACCAGGTCATGTCAGCACGATAATAGGCCTTAACAGCTATGAGGTCTTCCCTAAAATCTACAACATGCCAACGGTTGTAGCTGGCTTCGAACCGCTAGACGTTTTATTCGGCGTTTATATGGTTCTAAAACAAATAAGCGAAAAAAATCCAAGAGTAGGGAACGAGTATACACGGGCTGTGAGGAGAGAGGGGAACGTAAAGGCACAGAAAATGATGCAGAAAGCCTTCGATGTGACAGAGGGCAACTGGCGCGGGCTCGGCACAATCCCCTCTTCAAAGCTTACGCTTTCTGAGGATTACGCAGAGCTTGACGCACATCTGAGGCATGGCGTTAAAATCGAGCAAGGCGTAGATATACAGCCAGGATGCAGATGCCATCTTGTCATAATTGGCAAGATTAGGCCCACCGAATGCCCGTTGTTCATGAAGGTCTGCACACCCCGAAGACCTGTAGGTGCATGTATGGTCAGCTCCGAGGGGACTTGCAGAATCTGGGCGAAATCTTGAAGAATGAAGAAAAGGGTAGAACATTCTCTGTTCAGAGACAAGATTACCTGTCATCTACAAATACTCGAATCTCAATTTTTCGTATGTGTTTAGCTCGCTTATTTATTTTTCCTTTTGAGTGCTCAACCGTAAATTATTTAAGCAATGAGATATCTATAGATATCTTATGAGAAAGATAATCTTGAATAAGGGCAGACTCGTGCTTCAGGAGGATGAGGTCTTAGGCTTCATCGAGAAGAGGGTCACCCGCTTCGGTACTAGCGCGAAGGTGGACTGCCCGAAGGAGTACATTGGGAAGAGAGCCTACGTTGTGGTGTGCAAGGATTGACCTGCCCAAACTGTGAGAGACTGGAGAGGCGGATTGAGGAGATAGAGTCCCAGAACTCCGTGTTGAAGGCTGAGAATGCGGAGTTGAAACACCGTCTCGCAGTCTATGAGAACGCTCACATAGCACCCTCCCAGCGTAGGTTTCCCGCTAGTCAGCGTCAAGTGCGTGGAGGCCCTCGGTACCCAGGCAGGCCGAAGGGACACGCGGGCAAGACAAGGCCCAGACTGAAACCGGACGTTGTGAAGGTGCCGGAGCGGAAGGATAAGTGTGAGCGTTGCGGGGCTTCCCTCAGCGAACCCAGCTACGTGAACCATTGCATCGTCGAGGAGGTCTCGAACCCCGCTCCAAAGCAGGTGATAGATTTCCTCGAGTTCGAGTGGAAGTGTGAAGCATGCGGGTCTCACATGACAGCAAGGCATCCAGACTGCCCTCCGGAAGGCCTTTTCGGCAAAAACGTCTATGTTCAGACAACGCTGCTGAAGTATGAGGATAGGTTGCCCCTAAGGAAAGTCCAAGCGGCTCTGGAGCGGCAGGGCCTAACCGTCACGCCATCTACAGTCCTTGAGATCCTTAGACGCGCCGCCATGTGGCTGAGGCCTGAGTACGAGAGAATCCTTCGGAGGATAAGAACCGCGGATGTGGTCTACACGGATGAGACTGGATTGAAGGTTGACGGCAGGCAGTACTGGATATGGGTCTTTACAACTATGGCTGAAACCCTCGTCGCCATCAGGAAGAGCAGAGGCAAGAAGGTCTTGAAAGAGATTCTAGGGGAGGACTTCAAGGGCTTCATTGTCTGCGACGGTTGGAAGTCGTACCCAAACTTCACCAGCCATATCCAGCGGTGCTGGGCACATCTCCTGACAGAGGCGAAATGCCTCGCCGAGAGGATAGACGAAGCCAAATTCCTCTCGCAAGCAATGCATGAACTCTATCAGCGCATCAACATATCACCAGAGGACAGACCTCCTCCAGACGATATGGAGAATCTGGTGGAGGAGGCAAAGAACATACTGGAAAAATGGGTTGGAAGGCCTTACAAGACCGCTGAGGTGAGAAGGTTCGCCGTCAAGATACGGAACGGCATCGACCACTGGTTCACCTTCCTAACTACGCCCGGAGTTGAGCCCACCAACAATAGGGCAGAGAGAGCCCTCAGGGAGCATGTGGTACAGAGAAAGATCATCGGAACACTCCGCAACCATAAGGGCACATTCATACATGAAACCATCACAACTGTTCTGGCAACATGGAAACAGCAAGGGTTAAACCCCTCAGAGATGCTACCAAATACAATAAGCCTTAAATGGCAAAACAGCTAAACACATACAATTTTTCAATTATTTAACATTATTATCTGAATGTATTATATTTCCTCTCAAAGCCCGCTGATGCAAACAGTGGATGTTGAAGACCTGCAACTGTGAAAAAACAGGTAGCGAGAACGGTAGGAAAAGTTGTGAAATCAGGGAGATTGCAGTTTGAAAGCCATGTGAACTCGAATTTAATGGTCTTCTCGCTCCTTGGACTGATCTCTATTGAAGATAGAGATTTAGGCAGGGGAGTGAGTGCTGTTCCGTCTGGAATGGAAACACCAAGTATAACTTGCACAGGTTTAGAGTTAAGATTCCAGAAGGAAATAGCAAATTCAGAAGTCCCTCCTCGTGATATTATTTCACATTGCTCCTTCACTAGAACTTCTAATTCTAGAGCTTCTTTCTTATAGGAGAATCCAGCTATTCTGGGCATAGTACCTTCAGGAGTTTGACTTGGCTGTCCTTCTAGATATATATCCAACTTTTCCTCGGTTTGAGGGTCTCTCCAAGTCATTCGGTAGAGCATTCGATCATGGAAACTGACTTTTGATGACGATACAGATGGTTCTGCGAATGGATACCCCTCGAGAAATTCCGATATGCAGCTCTCTTCGGAGAATCGGAAAAGCCACATATGTCCTCTCTTAACAGAGGGATCTCCCAAGATTCCAGGTCGAAAACCAAACTTTGAGTAAAGCCTATGAGCAGGCACATCTCCTACTGGATCGGTCATAAGTGACATTACAAAACATTTGTGTACAGATGCCGTTTCAATACATTCTTGGACGAGGCTGGAACCAACACCTTGACTTTGATAATCTGGATGAACATAAAGATTTATGAGTTCTGAATAAGGAGGATAAGCTGTTTCGAGAATAGCTCTGCCAACAACCTTGCCATCCAACTCTGCTACTAGATAATGGTCATACCATTCAGGCTCTATGGCATTCTTTCTTAAACCTTTACGTATCCTTTCCTGTTCTTTTTCGTTATGTATCAATCCATTTGTGGCAAAAATCTCTAATACTTCTTCAACATCGCTCTCTTGAAACCTTCGAACGACAGTTTTCTTCAAAGCTAAGCCTCAAGTCTGCTTTTCTCAATCCTAGTTACATCTTCAAGGATTTATTAGTTTGCCACAAGGTCTAGAAAAAGGAGATGGCAAATCAAATGGTTGGCTAGATGAAGTTTAAGCATGTAACAAACAGAAGTAGAGATGACATGTTCACCGAAAAACTAGCATATTCTCGGCACAGGGTCCCCTATAGGTCGAGCAATTATCCTTTTTCCGCCGACAACGGTCTGCATGGCGACTCCTGTGAAGCTCACTGTTGCTTCGCCGACGATCTCCGCTTCCTTTCCCTCCTCAATTGTCTTTAACAACTCTAAGAACTCTTCAGCCTTCTCTTTTAACACACCGATGATGACCTTCCCCTCGTTTCCCACTTCAAGTGGGTCTAGCCCCAGCATTTCACAAGCCGATCGGACATCTTCCTTAATGGGAATCCTGTCCTCGTGGACCAGTATACCGATGCGGGATTTTTCACTGAACTCGTTTAAAGCATCAGCCAAGCCTCCCCGCGTCGGGTCTTTCATAGCAACTACGCCGCCCACTTCACCGAGCAGACGCTGAATCATGTGGTTTAATGGTCTAACATCGGATTTTATGCCACTTCCGAAGGTCAAGCCCTCCTGCGCCGACAATACAGCTAAGCCGTGGTCGCCAACGGTGCCTGATAGTACTATTTTGTCGCCCTCTCTTAGATTTGAGTCTAAAACCCAACGCTCTTTAAACTCAGGTCTGAAACCCTTAACAACCTCAATGTTCTTCTCCAACGCCACGGTCCTCTTTCCCATCCCAGAGGTGTTTATCACGCAACCTCCTAAGATCCCCTTCTCAATGACCTTCGTATCGCCCGTAACAACGTAGACGCCCGCCTCGGCACAAGTATCCCGCATGCTGACTATGATGCGTTCAAGGTCTGTCATAGCTAACCCCTCCTCCAAGATGAGACCACAGGCTAAGGCAGAGGGCTCTGCACCCAGAACTGCGATGTCGTTCACTGTGCCACTCACGGCTAAGCGACCGATGTCTCCGCCTGGAAAGAAAATCGGCTTAACGACATGTGAATCGCTTTTGAAGACGATGCCATCCACAACCGCTGCATCATCTAAGGCTTCGAGAGGAACTTCTGCGTTGCCTAGTTCGCCAAGATGTTTCACAATATACTTCTTAACCAAGTCATGCATGACTGTGCCGCCGGCACCATGCAGCATCGTTATACGCCCGTCGGTAAAACCCATCCATCTTCCCCATCGTCGTATTCGCGACAGACTTATATCTCCATTTTGTCTGCACGATATTCTTAAATTGCTTCAAATCCAAACTTCCCTCTATGCATGAATGGGCCTTAGCTGAAGCAACGATCACATCAGCTTCCCAAATTGCCGAAAAAGAAGGATTAAAGGAAGTTACAGAAGTAACCCTGAAGATCGGAGAACTACAGCAAATAGAACTAGAGATCTTTGAGTTTGCCCTATCACAGATTAGAAGTTCAAGGCTTAGAAATGCAAAATTCGTCATAGAGACAGCGAAGGCAGAATTTGGATGCAGGGTCTGCGGATGTAGATGGGGTTTCCCGAAAAAGGAGCTAGATGAAGAAGAACGAGAGAGCATCCATTTCGTACCAGAGGTTGCCCACGCATATATCAAATGCCCTAAATGTGGGAGTCCCGACTTTGACATCCTGCAGGGACGCGGGGTATGGATTGAGAGCATAAGAGGGGTGAAATAGCTTGGTCGACCCCAGAATCAGCATAATAGAGGACAGACTAAAGAGGGTACGCAACATAATCGCTGTTTCAAGCGGCAAAGGCGGCGTAGGCAAGAGCATAATAGCATCCACCTTGGCCCTGATCCTTGCAAGAAAAGGTTACAAAGTCGGTCTCTTCGACTTGGATTTCACAAGCCCGTCTACTCATATTATTTTGGGAGTGGGGAGGATATACCCAGAAGAGAGTGAAGGGATAATTCCTCCTGAAGTTCATGGGTTAAGGTACATGTCGATAGTCTACTATTCCCATGAACACGCCTTGCCCTTGAGAGGCGCAGGTATTTCCAATGTATTAATAGAACTACTTGCAGTGACAAAGTGGAACACTCTAGACTTCCTGATTATCGACATGCCGCCGGGAATAAGTGACACCACCCTTGATATCCTTCGATACGTTAAGAGATCAGGTTTTCTCGTAGTTACTACATCTTCCCCCCTAGCCTTCGAGAGCGTTAGAAAACTTATAGAAGTCTTGTCTGAGTTGAAAACCCCAATAATCGGCGTCATCGAGAACATGAAGATGAAAGAGTCCCAGCTCATCCAGCAACGAACTAAAGAAAAGGGCATAAAATTTTGGGGAGACACACCCTTCGATGATCATCTCGAAGAAATAATGGGTGATGCAAACAGACTGTTGGAAACGAAATTCGGCAAGAAGTTAAGAGAACTTGTTGAGAAAAACTTGTGAAGCTTACTATTTTTTCTCAGACTTCGGCTCATCGGCTTGAGTAGGAAGCGCCTTAGTGAATTTCAGTGTGATGCCCCCCCTATCATAGCCAGCTAACTCGTGTTCCTGAGTGAGCTCAATGGCATTTACTGGACAGACTTCGGCGCATTGAGCGCAGAATACGCAACGGTCCAAGTGGACCGTCCAGCCTTTGATCTCTAGTCCTCTACCGTCGAGTTCTATGGCGAAGGCTGGGCAGACCTGAGCACAGAGACCGCAGCCTATGCATTTATCAGCATGCCATTTGTGTCTGCCTCTGAGTCCTTTGGGCGCAGGACGTTTCTCAAATGGGTAAAGAAGTGTGGCTGGTTTCTTTGTTAAATGCTTTAGGAGTTCAGGTTCCATCGCCATCTTACATCACCGCTGCTAACATTTCAACAGCAACTATATACAGAACTGCAATGGGAACAATATTTTTCCACATCCAATGCGACATCTGATCTATCCTGAATCTCGGGAATAAAGCCCTCACATTAGAGATTATCAATACACATATAGTCGTCTTCACTATGAACCAAACCACTGGCGGAATTGGCCAAGGTCCAAGGGGTCCGCCTAAGAACAGAGCAGTCATCAGGGCGGAAGCAGCGACGAGTTCAATATCTGACCCGAGCCTGAGTAGGGCGAGCTTCTTGCCGCTAAATTCCACTTGCCACCCTGACACTATCTCGGTTTCGGCTTCGGGTATGTCAAAAGGAATCTTTTCGAGCTCCGCAATCATACAGAGTGTAAAGATTCCAAAGCCAACAGCCATTACAAAGACTGTTGCAGCGCCTACGGCGACTGAATAGGGGGTCAGGTTACCTGCGAAGACCTTACTTGGCCATGCTGCTATATTGCTTATAGATAGACTCTTGGCTAATATTGCAGGACCAACAGCTGCGAGCGCCATAGGAATCTCATAGGATAGCATTTGGAGGGCTGCTCTCAAACCGCCCACGATGCCAAACCTGTTAACGGAGCTCCAGCCGCCAAAGAAGACGGATAGTATGAGAAGAGTGAAGAGGAAGATGACTACGATTAGATCGCCTGGAAAACCTATGTACGCATTCGAATTCCATATCGGAACCATGAACATGATCGTCAACGGGATTGCGAGGTAGACTATTGGCACAGCGGCGAACATTATCTTGTCGGCTGCTGCTGGCGTAATGTCTTCCTTCGCTAGCAGCTTTATGAGATCTGCCCAAGGCTGTAGAATCCCCTTCCATCCCGTGTGCTCTGGTCCATATCTATTCTGGAGACGCGCGAAGAACTTTCTATCTACCCATTCGAGGAATAGGGCATAAACAATTAGGAAGAAAAAGCCTGGGAAGACTAGGATCTCAACTACTTTTAGTGCGAGTTCTGTTGATACCATTTCCTACTGTACCTCCTAAGCTGCTCACTATCCCATACCCAATTCTTCTCCGTATTCACATCAACAAAGGTCATTCTATCCGTGCAGCTGAAACAGGGATCTATGGCAGCAATAACTATCGGAATATCAGCTATGTAGTTGCCTATAAGCATCCTTTGAACAGAAGGAATATTCCCGAGGGTCGGGGCGCGTATCTTGTACCTGTAGGGCGTGGTGCCGCCAGTGGATTTCAGGTAGTGTATAAGCTCGCCTCTTGGAGCCTCCCACAGGCATACAGTCTCCGTCTCCGGGACACGCATGATGACTGGGACCTTAACCCTTATGGGACCGTCAGGCATATGGTCTAAGCAGTAGCGAATTACGTTTATGCTCTCAAACATTTCATCGCAGCGGACTATAACTCTGCTTGCAACATCACATCCATCATGAGTCATAACATTGAAAGGTACTTCGTCGAAGACGAGGTAGGGATCATCTGCCCTTACATCACTCTTTATACCGCTCGCTCTTAATGTTGGTCCAACAGCACATAAGGCTACAGCGTCATGTGGTGTAAGAACGCCAACCCTGATAGCCCTATTGAGGACCGTGGTCTCCTTCAAAATCAAGCTCTTATAGTACTTTATTCTCTCCTCAAATATGTCCAACCCTTTCCTAATGTCTCTTAGCAACTCTGGTGATATGTTTCTCCTAACACCACCGATAGTCGGCATAGCCTTATTTACTCTGTTGCCAGAGATACTTTCAGTCAGATCCATGATAACTTCTCTGTCCCGCCAGATGTAGTAAAAGAGCGTGTCAAATCCAATCTCGTGAGCTGCTACACCAAGCCAGAGGCTGTGGCTGTGAAGCCTCTCAATCTCATGCATTATGGTCCTTATGTAATTAGCCCTTGCAGGGACCTCTAAGCCCATAGCCTCCTCGACGGTCAGGCAAAAGTTTGTCATATGACAAATTGAACATATTCCGCACACACGCTCAAGTAAGTAGAGATTCTGAATGTATGTGCGACTCTCCATGGCCTTCTCCACGCCGCGATGGTTATATCCAGGCCGAGCCTTAGCATCCACCACGTACTCCCCGTCAACCGTGATGGTGAAATTCGTGGGCTCTTTAAGGGCTGGATGCTGCGGCCCCACGGGTATTATGAATTCCTCAGTTTCCCCCAACTTCGCTCAACCTCTTTTTGATGTCCTCAATCTTCCACTTCTTAAGAAGAGGATAAACGTCCTTAGGCCACCCATCAGGAAGCTCGACCGGCGAAAGGTCAGGATGCCCTTCGAAAACTACCCCGACAAAGTCGTGGACTTCCCTCTCGTAGAGGGTGGCGCCGGGTATCATGTCCGTTATAGTTGGCAAGGAGGGGTTCTCCATGGCTGTCTTAACCCTAAGAGAGAGAGTTATTCCTTCTCCCTTTCCAGCTGCTCGCTTGGTGAGATGGTATAAGACCTCAATTCCATCTCCTACGTCGACTCCGCTTATCGTCGATACATGCCTAAAATCTTTTTCAGCCAAATGCTTAACTGTATCCTTTAGCTTCTCCGCCTTAATTGCAACGTAGATTCTCTTAGCCCTTGGAATCTTCCAGTCAATCACATTCTCAGAGCCCATCGCTTCTCTGAGTTCCTCTACGATTTTTACATGATCTTCACGAGCTTCCATCCATTTGCCTCCTAATATCCTAGCTTCTTCAAGAGCTTCACAATGCCATCCAAGATTGCATCCGGCCTCGCCGCGCATCCTGGGATGTAAGCGTCAACAGGTATGACCTTGTCAACTCCATCATGGGTGTTGTAGCACTTTTGGAATACCCCTGCGCCGCATGCGCATGCACCTACAGCTACAACGAACTTAGGCTCAGGCATCTGTTCATAGACTCTGATAAGCCTATCCTTAACCTGCATAGAGATGGAGCCTGTTACTACCAGAACATCCGCATGCCTTGGGCTACCTCTAAGGATCGCTCCAAATCTCTCAACATCAAATCTTGGCATTAATGCAGCTAGAACTTCTATATCGCACCCGTTACAGGACGATGCGTTGAAGTGTATTAGCCAAGGAGATCTTGTCCTAGCCCAGTTGATTATACCCAACTTCACCACCTTGCAAGAGGTACAAGTAGCATAACGGAACTAAGAACTATCAAGGCGTAGATAGCTGGCAGTATTCCTGGTCGAGCTAAGGATGTTGCCATGACCACGGCTAGAATGTCGAATATCATGAAGAAAACAGCGTAGAGGAAGAATCTCTCTACGTTCACCTGTAGTCTAACAGGCGGTACATCCTCACCGCAGGCGTAAGGAGCGAGCTTGCCTGGAGTTTTTTCGCCTTTAGGTGCAATTCTATTACTTATGCCGTAGAATATCAGACCGATTACCAATGACAAAACAAATATGAAAGGAATGGAGGTTAATACCTTGTCCCACAAATTTTCTCCACCTTCTAGGTTTATCTATACACCTATTTTATTCTATTAAAACCTTTCCCTAACCTTGTACAAGGGATTTACTTGAGAAAAAGATAAATATGTAGTAGATAGAATTCGAACGATAACACAAAAGGGAGGTCTATGAGTGCTCTTGGAAGATTTGGTGCACCTAATCCTTCTTGTTACCGTGGTTGTTACGGCGGTGTTGACCGTTGAGGCTAAGGAGCTTCTTTATTCAGCCCTAGGTCTCTTAGGCATGTCTGTATCTCTTGGGATTCTGTACTGGCTTTTGTTCGCTCCTTATGTGGCTGTCTTCCAGCTCGCAGTCTACGCTGGAGCTGTTGTTGTTCTGTTTGTTTCAGTGATCATGCTGACTAGGAGGGACAAAAATGAATAGGGAAAAGAGTAAGGGTTTTGCAATCTTTGCTTTTGCAATAATAGGTGTGGTACTCGCCGTCTTTATGATATTCATAGCCACCTATAGAATCATGCAATATGGCGCAACATTCCCAAAACCCGTAATGAGTGGAAGACAACTCAGTCGCACAACCGATGCAGGGGGGATTATTAACTCGATGAGCGGCTTTATCTGGGATTACAGGAGCTTTGACATGATTATGCAGACTCCTGTCCTGCTTGCGACAGCTATTGGCTGTACGGCCATGTTACGGGTTATCAGGAGGAAAAGGTGATGCTCGAAATCCAAGTCTACATAGTAGCAGTCCTTTCTCTCTTAATTATAGGCCTGTACTGCATGACCTTCAAGAGCAACATGATTCGCATTCTTATCGGCATAGAGATTATTCTGAATGCTGCCAACTTAAGCTTCATAGCCTTCTCAGCTAGGTTTAGTGAGTATGTTGACATTCTGGCTCAATCCATAGTTGTGATGTCCATCGTCCTTGGGGGAAGTGTCATCGCGGTTGGACTTGCCATGGTCGTGAACGCCTACAAGCACTACAAAACACTCGATGTCAAAGAGCTTAGAAGGCTGAGGTGGTGATGGATTTGATTGAATTTATTCCATATACACTTATCTTCCTATTCATAGGAGCCGTTACAGCCCTCACAGTAGGCATTATCGAGGAGCGTCTAGGCAAGGGCAGAGTTAAAGAAGTGCTCTCGGTTATCTTCATAGCCTTAGCCCTTGGTGGTGTCCTAATCCTATACAGGGAGATAGAACCCTCGGGAGTAATACTATTCTCAATAATCAAAAATCCTCCGCTTGGTAGTTGCCTTGAAGCAGATCGACTAAGTGCCCTTATGGCTTTCTCAACTCTCTTTCTCGGCCTATTTGTAGGTGTCTACTCGTTCAGCTACATGAAGCACGACACTAGACTTGGTGAGTATTATTCCTTGCTTCTGCTCATGATGGCTGGCATGGTTGGTGTAGCGCTGGCTGGAGATTTCTTCACTCTTTTCGTTTTCTGGGAACTTATGTGCATAAGTTCATACGTCCTTGTAGCATTTAGGAAAGAAACATGGGGACCGATAGAGGCTGGGTTCAAGTACCTCGTAATGAGCTCCTTAGGGGCGGTCCTGATTCTCCTCGGCATGTCGTTCTTGTATGGAATGGCGGGTAACGTGAACTTCGCGTATATGAGCGTAGGAATAAACTGGGGAACAGCCGGTATCTGGGCATACTTAGCCTTCATTCTACTCTTCATAGGCTTTGGAATCAAAGCAGCCCTTGTACCGATGCACACATGGCTTCCAGACGCTCATCCAGAGGCTCCGAGCCCGATAAGCGCGATGTTGTCAGGAATGCTTATAGAGACTGGTCTCTATGGGTTCATCAGGGTTTTCTTCGTAGTCTTCATGCCAAATACAGTCCTCTTGCCCAATGGCTCAGAGACGTTTAAGTATGTATTTGCTGTCTTTGCTATTCTTACGATGACCATAGGCAACATAATGGCGCTGCTTCAGAAGGACATTAAGAGACTTCTGGCCTACTCAAGCATTGCCCAGATCGGGTATATGCTTATTGGAGTAGCCAGTGGAACCACCTATGGCCTGTTAGGCTGCTTCTTACATGTCTTCAATCACTCCTTGATGAAGGGGCTTGCATTCCTTGCCTCAGGCGCTCTTGTGGAAAGGGTTGAAAGCAGAAACTTGGACGAAATGAAGGGTTTCGGACGCGTTATGCCTATGACGACGATGGCTCTAACGATATCTCTATTGGGGCTAGGTGGAGTTCCTGCAACAGCAGGGTTTGTGAGTAAGTTCATCCTCTTCGGCTCAGCTTTGGGGCCTGGTGTCAACATGTGGTGGCTTACTATTATAGGTGTCCTCAACAGTGCCTTCTCGATAGCGTATTATTTGCCAATCATAAAGACGCTTATAACAAAGTCTACAGAAAGCTCCCCACAGCTCAAGGAGGCCCCTGCCTCAATGCTTATACCCATGTGCTTAATGGCTGTGCTAATTGTAGTCTTCGGAGTCTATCCGCAACCTGTTCTCCAGCTAGCTGATGGTGCATCTAAGGCGTTGATAGAGGGGCTGCCAAGGTACATAGCCAAAATTTTCCCGTAGAAGAACCTAACATTTGTCTATAGATTCTCTAAACAAGTAAAAATAAGCCGATTCCGATATCTTGTAGGTATCACAAAAGGCTGTATTGTAGGGAAGTCAAACTGCTCAAAGTGAAATTGGATGCAATTCTTTCTGCTTGTGAGACAATGTAGAAAAATCGGGGGGGACTCTAAGCTATTTCTGTTCTACCTTTGTTATCTTGAACGTGACTAAGCTGGCTTTGTCAGGGCATTCGTAGGTGAACTCCTCCTGACTCTTATACCAAGGTATCTTGCCGCCCATACCAAGTGTCTTCAAGGTAGGAAAGAGATCATGGTAGCAGTAGCCACAGATTCCTCCTGTCTTATGTGTGTTTATCTCAAAAGTGTCTCCTATTTCATGACCAGCCCCGCAGGGTCCTTTCTTACTGGCGACTTTGGCGATGAAGATCGGTTCCTTCCAAGACATATAACCACGAGAGGGATCCACTTCATCTTTAAATATAAACTTTGAGAGAAGGTGCATAGAACACAATTCTCTCTTAACAACGGGATAGGAAGATGATTGGAGTCCTTATCTTAGCGGGTGGACGGGGCAACAGGATCGGAGGAAAGAAAGCTCTACTGAATTTCAAGGGTAGAAGCCTCATATCTTATGTAATCAAGACCGCCTTAGAGCTCTCCGAAGAAATCTTCATAGTCGTTGAAAGAGAAGAAGACATCGAAGACTTAGGACAACTTCCAAGCCAAGTGAGCGTCGTTACCGATATTATTCCAGGAAAGGGACCCCTAGTTGGCATATGTTCTGGTCTTCGATGTCTTCGTTCAGAGTATTCGATTATCCTTCCATGCGATTCTCCATTCATCAAAGTGAGTGTCGTGAAATATTTTGTTGAGAAAGCGCAAGGATTTGATGCGGCAATCCCTATCTGGTCCAATGGCTATGTTGAGCCTCTTCACAGTGTCTATAAAGTCAAGGCTGCATTGAGGGCGTCAGAGGAGGCGATCAAAGAGGGAAAACTGAGGGTGCAGGGCATGTTAGAACGGTTGAATAGAATAGTGTACATCTCGATAGAAGACCTCAAGAAGTTTGATCAGAAACTTCTCAGCTTTTTTAACATAAATAGCGAGGCGGACTTGAGGGTTGCTGAAGATCTTTACGAAGCGCATAAAGATTGGAACCGATGATTAGTGATTGTTATTCATGGTTTTGCTGGACTTAAGCGTTCAGTTCTCACAACCTTATTTATGAGAGGTATGATTCATATAGAAGATCTATTAGATAAAAGAGGACGTTCGTCTTTGGTGGAGGAGGCGGCTATGAAGACTCTAAGCGTTGAGATAGGCGACGACCTATACAACTATCTAAACTTCCTTGAGAAGACGAAGTTCATTCGGAACAAAGAGGAAGCAGTGGCTAAGGCCTTACGTTTCTTCCAGAGACTTGCCATGCACAATTGGCTTTCCCACATCTATCGTATAGAAGATGATCGCGTGATTCTTCTGGAGAGAGGCATGTTTCTGGATATCTTTGAGACCATGACGGAGGAGGAGATCTACAATGTAGGACGTATAAGCGCTCTAAAACGGAAGGTCTTGAAGCCGACTCTAAGGGATGTGGATCTTACGAAGCCTACAAATTGGAGTATAATTCTGAAGGAGCTACAGAACCTTGGGTGGGGAAAGTTTACAAGGACTAGGAATGAGATAAAAGCAGAGTACTGCGCTGTGCATACTCTCTATCTCCGAGGTTATCTGGAGACGATGTTCAAGATTGAGTTGAGGGAACACAAGACCGAGATCCCTGGGCTTGTAATCTTCATAGCGGGGGAGCCAAAGATGGAGGCGTGGAGGTGAACTAAAGCCCTGTCCAAGGGCACCTTTTGTAGGGACCAATAACAATTGTCACAACCGTTCCTACGATGCCGTCCACTGCGAGCTCCTTCTCTAAGAAGGCATTCAGGTCCTCCATCTTCTCGAAGATGACCTCGACGAGGAGGTCTACATCCCCGCTTGTCCGATAGAGCACGTGAACGTCTGGATGTTTGGTGAGATGATCTACGATTTCCTGAAATTTAGCGGGCTGCACCCTCAGACCGATAAAGGACTTTATCGCTCTCCCTAACTTATAGTAGTCTAGGACCACGGTAAACCTCTGTATGACCCCTTCTCGGACAAGTTCATTCATCCTGTTCCTAACCGTGGCCTCGCTGACTCCTGTCTCTTGAGCAATCTCTCTATAAGTCTTCCTAGCGTTTCCTTGGAGCGCCTTGATGATTTTCATATCTAGAACATCAATAGACATCAGGACCCATGATACAAACGCCAAGAACAACTATTTATTTTTATCGCCACATTCTTGAAAGTAATAACTTACAACATTCAACATTTCTCCTACAAAAACAACGGTTATCACTGTCCACAATTGCACATTCGTTTATCGAAAGAACTAACTGACGTAGCGTGATTATGAAAATAATAGGCAGCATTATGATTTTCGATAAGAAACATGTTGACAATGATAGTTATGAAACTGATGCGTTTATTAATGGTAATGAAAGAAGTGATGAATGGTGATGGAGAACATGGGTTCAGAACAAGTTGTCGACTTGATTCCTGTTTCTCTCTACGGGATCGTGTCTAAGGGTCTGGTGGATATAATTCTTGGGACCGATAAGACAGATCGCATCCCTACAGCGCTAGCGAAGTCTATACTGTATCTCTGGCAGAGGGATCACTTGGAGAACGAAGTAGGCATCAAGAAACTGCTAGAAGCGGCCACGCTCATCGAGCCTGAAAAAACTGTGGCTTTCTTCCGCGAGGTCGGTTTACAGGAAATTGTAGTCGCTTTGAAGGAGACTTATTTGTAGAGACGGAAGGGACATACACCCTTCTTCTTTTTATATGGATAAAACGATAATCACTATATATCAGTACTGAGAACTATTAGAGGGACGCAGAGATGGTTAGGAGTTATACAATGGTGCGGGTCAAACCTCCCAAAGACAGAGAGGTTTATAACCGGGTAAAGGAGTTTCCAGAGGTCAAAGAAGTAGTTGTGACCTATGGGGAGTACGACCTTTTGGTGGAGATAGATGTAGGCTCGCTCAATGACCTAGACTTCTTCATATTCAACAAGTTGAGGGCAATCGAGGGCGTTGAGTCGACAACAACGCTCATAGCAGCCCATCCGCCTAGCATTGAGAAGGAATCGTAGTTGAGCGAGACAGAGAGATTTCCTTCACTTGTCGCTGATATCATGAGCAGCCCAGTCATTACGGTAGACGTTAGTTGTAACGCGAAGGATGCAGCAACAGTTATGGTCGAGCACAAAATCGGAAGCACCGTTGTGAAGGATAGAGGCAAGGCCGTCGGCATCGTCACAGAACGAGATATGCTTGAGAGGGTCTCAGCATTAGGGAAGGACCCAACGATTGTCGGAGTAAGGGAGATCATGTCTAGTCCATTGATCAGCATTGGCAGGGACGCCAGCATCCTTGAGGCGATTCGCCTGATGAGGCTTCATAATGTCCGCAGGCTCGTGGTGGTGGAAGATGACCAGCTACTTGGTTTGGTTACTGAGAGGGATATCATTAAGGCGGTATCCGTCGCTTCCTTGACTTCCTTCCATTCACTTCTTGCCATCAAGAGGAGGTAATGGACGACCGAAGTCCTAGTGGTCATATCCATTGGCTACCCTTCCCTGAGATTTGTTGCTAGAGACAAGGATACAGGGATGCTTCTTGGGTAGGATTAATAAGTAAAGAAGCAATGAGTAACAGGATGGTAGCCTACGATGCCAAGAAGGCCTTAAAACAACATCGCCGTAAGTTTTTCGCTGTACTTCTAATACCCGCTTCTGCCATAGTAGCCGCTCTTGTCTTGATAGTCATCTTGAGGCCGTCAAATCTGGTTCCCATAATAGCCCTAATCAGCCTAGTACTAATTCAGTATCTAGGTCTGGTTGCCTATATCTGGAGAAAGCTTACTGTAAGTGAATAGAGGGATCAACATATTTTGATTCACCTTCGGTCCTATTTTCGAACAAGTCAATTGTCCAATTGTCAAATCAGAGGAGTATATATTTTTGGGGCATATATTAATATCACGTGTTTTGCTCATATTACCATGAAAGTGCCATGGATCAACGAAAGATCATGTCGTTAGGAAGATCATCGTTAGTCGTCTCCCTGCCGAAGGATTGGGTGAAGTCGAACAAGTTAGGACCGGGCGATCTTATCTCGATGGAAGTTCAAAGGAACCATTCGCTAGCCCTTTTTCCCGGCGTCAAAGGAAAGAAAGAGCTTGAGAAAGGGATTCTTCACGTCGACCCTGATGAGGGGGAGGAGTCGATAGTCCGTAGACTAATCGCTTATTATTTGAACGGACACTCAAGCATAGAAATTGTTTCCAAAAAAATATTCTCGACCGATCAACTAAAGGCAATACGGCGTATAGTTGGGATACTGTATATGAGGATCATGGAATCAGATGCTAAAAAGATCCATGTTGAAACATTGATAGATGAGTCGAAAGCCTCAGTTGTTTCGGGCACCCAAAGGATGCACATGATAACTATTTCTATGTGCCAAGACGCCCTAATAGCATTTAGGAATCGAGATACATCGCTTGCAGATGCCGTCATTTCCCTCGACGACGACGTCGATCAGTTCTCCTTCTTCCTCCTCCGTTTGCTGCGTAGCGCCGCTCTTGATCCGACACTTGCGAATCAGCTTGGTCTTATGCCCATCAACTGCTTAGACTACCAGACTCTTGTCCATAGGATTGAGAATGTCGCCGACGTAGCGACAAACATTTGCAGGCTCGTAATCAGTCTGGTTGAAGGGCAACAAGAGCTTTCTGAGAGATTACTAGCTATCTTGTTGAAAACGGGTATTGATGCCATTGATTCATATAATACGGCAGTATACGCTTTTTTTTCAAAGGATGTGAGTAAATCTGATGAGATTATAGAGCGTCAGGAGAGAATTGAAACTCAGGACCTTGCTCGTGTACGCGCCCTACTCCTCCTAACCGAAAAGAAGAACGAGCTGTTGATTTGTGCGATATGTTCTGTTTCGGATAGCATAAAGCGGATTGCAGAGTACGCCGCAGACATTGCTGAGGCTACTTTAGATGCTTCTTTGGTGATTGAGGTTTAGAGTGCACACTTCTCAAGGGAGAGTATATACGACATAGATTGCGTTATAAAATATTACGAATAAGTATATACATCGCCTCCCACGATTATACAATCGAGGTGAAAATATGGGAAAGGAAGAGGTAAAGGGGGCAAGAAATGGTGAAGGATCGAGAGTCAAGACGTTATCTTCACAAAAGATTTTAGATCCCTATACGCCAATTATTGATACTCTACATAAGCATCGTTGCGAAGCATGTGGTTCTGCAGAGAACCTGTACATACATCTTAGAGATGGAGACATAAGAAATAGAAGTCTCGACAACCTAACTCTGCTCTGCTATAAATGCAAACTGGAGGCTGACAGGAAGATTTTCAGGAGCATTCTGTATGATGTACTCGGTGCCATCTACCAAGAGGTGGAGAAAGAGGTCCCGTTACTGCGAGCACGCACCCCTGAAAGAACTGAGAAAGCATAGCCCTTTCTCGTACACAGGGCTCTGGGTACCTTTTTTTTTAAAAAAGGTCAAATTGTGTGAT